>WARP01000012.1_pt1 | contig 266416 bp, 263 predicted proteins | sample 4769151 | NCBI WGS metagenome assembly WARP01 (sample SAMN08893023, study PRJNA449175) | gut metagenome | isolation source: rumen sample fed with dry roughage | host: cow | place: India: Nagpur | collected 2016
TAGCGACGCATGTCAGTATGGATATTGCCATTTTTAAAGAAACCAAATGGAGCAAAACGCCGAACATACGTATTGTTAACACCTTGTAAAGACCGAGGATGAATCTCTGTCATTGGATGAGTCTGACGAATCATCTTGCGCCATCTGGCACGGATGTGATCGTAATTTCTGTCAATATCCAGATCACGATTGAACTGATACGACAAGGTCATTTTAATTGGAGAGGTTATCTCCAATGTTAAAGGCAGGTTCCATAGGCGCGGCATGGTGTAGATATTGCTGTCGGCATCTATACGGAAATTAGAGTACAGGTGCTCATCGTTAGTACAAGTGAGCTCTCCGTCAGCAACGTCCTTGAGAATAGTAACAACATGCTCACCGATTTTGACGTACCCGCTACACGGCTCCATATTGTCAATGGGCTCGTATACAAACACTCCCCGGCGTTTATTCTCAGCGATTACCTCTAGTTCAGTAATCGGATTACCGTCTTTGTCGGCTAGGAAGAACGGACTGTGATCAGCAAATACGTAGCCGTAAATATACTTTTGCAAAGGCACACTAGGGTCAGGATCGATCACAGCTACTTTAATAGTAGCGTAATCAAGACTCGAGTCAAGGGTGACTGTAACCGGGTCTGTATTCAGTGGCAGTGCGTCTTGCTTGACATACGAGTCCGAACCAGAAGCACCGACGATCATATCGTCTGCCATGTTGCTAAAAAGCAAACTATCACCATGAAGAGCTCGATTGTACGCTACTGTCGTGCCCGGACTGAAATCATAACTACCGTAGAACTCTGCATTGGTAAGTGTCTCTAGCACTCGATTAGCATTACCAAAGAAGCCGGAATACTTAATGTCAGGCAGACCGTGGTCTGTGCAGATATACAGACCAATACCTTCACGGCATGCGTTAGTGATGTTACGCGCCCCTTCTTCAGGCGTGACAGCAACAGGTGGATTGGTTGTAGGGTAGGAATACGAAGACATAAAAAAGATAGCGTCGTACTGACGCAATTCATTCATGCTTGGGATCAGTTCCCCATCAGGATAGTCGTGACGGTCCTTGATCGTAATGTCCCAGCCTGCACGTGTGGTCGCATTAGTTAAGAACTTACCAAAAGCGCTAGGAGTATCGAAATTCTTAACCAAGTAAGAAGTAGCTGCTCGATCACCTTCACCCATATCGCCTAGTACAAGGAGATGTGGTTTTAAACCAACTTGGTCGCGTCGTTTCAAAAATGCTAATGAGTTAGCAAAGAACTGCTCGCCTTGCGTGATAACATCATCGTTCCATCGAGCGTTACTAAACTTAGTGAAGGCACCGTCAAAGACAGCGCGATAGTCTCCGCTGTCGATTGTCTGTACATAAGGGTACTCAATGCCATTTAAAGTTGTACTGGCTACCGTCTTAACCAGTAATGGATCTGATCCGTCAGTCGTACTGATGATACTTTTGCCAGCAGGTGGTGTAATTGTCACCTGGGCACCGTGCTGACCAGGATAATGTCCTGGTTGCAATGATAGGGTTGGTTCGGCCATAAGGGCTCCATGACGTAGATAAATAGCTAGTTTGCCAATTGGCACTCACAGGATTGAGAGCATAAGCCCCTCCCACATTGGGGAGGGGCAAATATGCCATTAATTGCTTATTCGTACAAGCGAAGCTGACCGGAGGTCGAAGTAGAGCTACCCATCATTGTCTCGACAAATCCTTGACCATCAAGAACCAGTGCTACGGTTCCCATGATGTGGCCTGAAGAGGGACGATTGCCGATCGAGTGTGTTTTGGTAATAACCCAGTTGTCACCGATGCGACGAACGATATGGTACTTACGTTCCGTACCTGATTCAAATGGAATCATGACAGTGTCGCGACTCTCATTGACAGAGTAGGCACGAGCACCGTCCGTATTGCCCTGGATAACAAATACTGGACGATGACCTGTCTCGGTGGAGTTCAGATCATAGATGGCGCAAATGCGACCGTTAAGCGATGCACTTTGAACCAGAGCAAAACGCTTATCGCGAGTGACGTGCATTTGTGTATCAAGCTTAAAGCGAGTCACGTCCATGGTCAATTGGTTCTTGCCCGTGCTGACCCAGCCATTTTCTGTCTTTTCACTGACAACCAGTGAACCAGTCAGTGTATAGGCCCAGTAGATACGACCTTCATCGTCAACGTCAAAGCACGTAAAGCAATAAACATTGGACATTAGTGCAGAAGAGTATCGTGCTGTGGGCAGTTCAGACGTCTCTGGGGCGAAAACCTCGGAGACAACCCATTGGCCGTCGATCTTCTTAAAGATCTGGATCTGTCCGGTGATCTCAATGTCTACGTCATTGATGTCTTTCCCAGGACGCTTTGTATCAAAGCTAGAGACGTAGATGGTATTATCATCGGTGATGCGAACATCACCGACTTGAATCAAGTCTGTGATGACAAGGGTCTGGACAAACGTCTCAGTAGCCTCGTCAAGTTCAAAAATCGTCACCTTACCGGGACTGGTGTTGTTATCAGGCTTGCTGATACACGCAACTGTTTTGTTGGAGGGACTGGCCTGAAAGCTACCCCGACCATAGGAGAAGTTAGCCCCGGAGATCTTGTACTTACCAATGATCAGCGAGTCACCCAGAAGCTGATAGGTTGCTGTTCCGGGTAGCAATACGGTAGCGAGCTTTTCTAGGTATAGTCCAAAGGAGCGACGACCTTCGTCGTACAAGTTAGCCTGAGGGACAGGCAAGGCATTGAGAAGAACGTTATTGATGTCGTTCTTGACTTTGATGATTACTCGTGTTGTGTCAGACCACTGGCTTTCTTGACCTGTACTCGAAACATATTTGACACGAACATAACCGATATCGCCCGGCTTGAACACAGTCAGGTCCGTAGATACCACCGCTCCTTGATCGGTGCGTTCATCCAAGATTGAGATAAAGTCAGGAGAGTTAGAGAACTGCCACACAGTCGATGCGTGTGTTGCATCTGGCTCACTGGTGTTAAATTCAGTGAAGTTCAAAATTGTCTTATTGACAACATTGGGATCGCCGTAAGACACGGGGACGAAACCTGGTTTTTCGATGTCGGTAGAGACAACATCGACGATGAATGGTTTACCATTGATGGCAAAGCCAGCTTTCTGTGGCGTTGCAGGTGCTTCGTACTGGATATTGTCATCCAGAATAGAGACCTTGCCGATTTCAGCACTGACCTCGTAGCTTTGTTGAGAGTCAAAATTAGTGATTCGATAATTACCACGCTCTTGCTCAAAAAGTCGGAAAGGACCTTTGACGCTGATGCCTCCATCACCACCTGGAGTGACTTCAATTTGGTCAGCAATTGATGCCAGAAAATCAGATCCGACAATACGGACGTTCTTTCCTTCATGGACCATTTCAACCAAGTCGTCAGGTCCGATCACAAACACCTGTGGCATGTTCGATATTGTGCCGTCTTGTGCGCTCATTTTTACAATCTTTCCAAATAAAAAAGCAAAAAAGAAAAAGGAAGGTCAGGAGAGTCTCTCCTGACCAGAACTACTTAATTACCTTATTCCACGACGGGAGGGATTTCAGGCAAGTCTTCGATCGTCTGTGCATTGTCGATGAGCTGTTGCAAGGCAGTAACCTTGGCAATCGCGTCGTCATGCTTCTCGGACACCAGCTTGTACAAAGCCAATATATCGGCATTGCCAAGGATAAACGCATCCAGATTGACATCATGCACAATGTAGGTGGGGGCTGGATCAACGACGTCTTTCTCGATCAAGGCACGAGTGGCAGTGACGACCAGCGCCTGAACGCTTTGGTCGTGGATGTGTACCGAGAAAGTCTCGCTGTCAGAGTCTGTAAACGACACACCGCCGTTATACAGACTGAAACGATATTCTTCCAGACGGTTATAACAGTCACCGCGAGCAGTAGCAAGCATTTCTGTCAGCTCTTCCGGAGTAAACGGACGAGTGTTCCAGACTTGTTTGTAACGCCCGTCTTCAGGGTCGATAATTGGGGGATCTTCAATCAGAACGCCAGTATATTGCTCAGGAGGAGCAGTGCGATCAACAACGGCATAGCCAAGATTATTGATAGAACTTTCCTGTGGACTGGGAGGAAAACCCACCAAAGGGTTTTCTTGTTTAAGGTTTTGAAGAGTCAGCGGATAACGACCGGACTCGACATGGATGAAAATGGTGTTATTATCAACGGTGGACATACTTTCTCCGAACATGTTTTTTGAAAATAAGACAGACAGGGGCAAGATCACCCCTGTCTGTTCCTAGACACTACTTAGACTTTGACAACACCAGACAACAACCACTTACTGCCGTTCCAGTAGAACGTGATTACTGTTTGATTTTGACCAAATTCCGGAGGACCGGATTCGCCAAATTCAATAAGGGTGCTATCCCAGCTAGTCATGGCGCCACTACCTACTACCTCCAATACCAACGTGCGGCGTCGAGCAGTACGACTAGGTGCCGTAATCGAGAACGTAGTGTCCTCAGTCAGGTTCAGACTAAAGGTCTGTCCATCGTCAGCAACAATTGCACCAGAGTTCAACGTAACGACAGCGTAATCGACTTTATCAAGAAGCTTGGGTCCTTGGGTGGTCAGAATAAACTGATCGCCAGTTTGAGCATTTTCTGGCAATTCAACACCGCCTTTGATAGCGCCAGTAATGGTCCACAACGTAGGGCTCTGGCCAGCAGGTCCCTTAGTGTAGATGTTACCAGTATCCAAGTCGATGTAGGTATCGCCTTCAGCACCAGCACTCTCAGCAGGCGCGCCATTGCCAGAAGTCAAGGATTTGCCATTGTCGCCTTTGGCACCGTCCTCACCGCTGAACTTACCCATGTTCACCCACTGACCACCAACGATAGAGTACAGGTACTGGCCATCGCCCCAGCTCAAGTAGTAGGACACGTTGGCAGGAGCAGTAGCTACTTCCGGCAGTTGGCTCTCGGCATCTGTTTGGTCTGTACCTGTGATAGGCTGACCGAACGATGCAGATTTACCATCCTGACCATCTTGACCTTTCTTGCTGAAAGGAACAGAGCCGGCTGTCCAAGTGTCTGCAACATTGTTGATCATGAAATGCTCATCGTCAACAATACCAACAAAGAACAAGCCTTGGTTCTGAGCAGCAGGAGCTTCTGTCTCAATCTCAGACAGAATGCTTGCCATATCAGCACCGGTGCGTTCGCCACCGAACTGAGCAGGCTTACCTGCTTGACCGGGAGCGCCGTCTTTAGCGATCAGGCCTTGCTTTTCCCAGCCTGCACTTGCCAAGTAGTAGCCGTGTGTTTCGTTGGTAGCAGTATTGCGACCCGAAGCAGTGTCACCCTCTACTGCGTTGGTAATAGCTTGCAAAGCTGTCAGGATTTCTGCATCATCAGCGCCCTCGACTGTACCACGAGCTACAGGCGTGCGACCTTGGGTGCCAGCCGTACCGTCTTTGACGATAACGCCTTTAGCGATCCAGTCCGCGCCATCGAAGTAGTACGAAGTCGTCTCACCAACATCAGTGCGACGACCTTGTGCGTAATCGCCCACCACTGCACCAGTGATGGCACCCAAGCCGTCTTGGATTTCTTGCTCGGTAGCACCTTCGATCGTGCCCATGTTAACGGGAGTGTGACCTGGTGTGCCAGTAGCGTCAGTGCCGTCTTCACCGTCTTTGACCATCATGCCGTCGTTTTCCCAACCAGTCTCGCGCAGTACGAACGAATACGCGGCTTTGTTAGGAATGATACGGCCTGTAGCAAAGTCACCTTGCTCTGCGCTAGCTACGCCAAAGAGCAGATCAAAGATCTCTTGCTCGGTATCGGCTTCAAATACACCCAAGTTCTTGGGAGTACGACCCGAACCAGCTTCAGCATCTTTGCCGTCTCGAGCAAACACACCTTGATCAACCCAACCTGTAGCAGTCATGCTCCAAATCGAGGAAGTCTTATCCGTGGTGTTGCGTCCAGTAGCAAAGTCGCCGATGTACGCATAGTTCAATGCATCCAGCTTGGTCTTGATCTCGTCAGAGTCAGCACCTTCGAACACGCCGGTATGTACGGGTGTGCGGCCAATCTGTCCTTGATCGCCATCTTTGACAACCAGGCCCTTGTTGGTCCAGCCAGTTCCGTCGAACGTAAAGACAAAAGTGCCCGTCTCGCCAATACGACCCAAGCCCCAGTCACCCTTCAGCGCGGTCAGCGCTTCCAATGCGTTGAGAACTTCAGTCTCATCAGCACCAGCAACAGAGCCCACCATCACAGGTGTACGGCCGTCCGTACCACCGCCACCGTTGCCTTCAATGACCAAGGCACCGTCGTTCCACTCGAGTTCATTGCGAATAAAGAGGTACAGATCATTACCAATGCGAGCAAAGGCAATGTCGTTTTCTTTGGCATTGAGCAAGGCGTCCAGAACGTCCTTAGCCTCTTCAGGCGTAGACGCGTCGATGGTGGGATGGACAACAGGGGAGTGACCATCTTTTCCAGGACCCAGGTCAGTCAGGTCGATCGGATCTTGTGCTACACCGTCTTTGGTGATGGTCAGCGTGTTGGCCTTCACACTGAAGCGAAGGTTGTTGGCATCATCACCGATATGAAAGACCCCGTCATCATAGATACGGATCTCGCTACCCTCAGGTTCTGGCAGCGATTTATCGGTGTTGGCTGCATTGGTGTTTTTAAGATAGGTAAAGCCCACCTCATTAACACCCAAGCCGACACGTCCAGCTTCGGACATCAGTTGTGGATCTCCCAACTGATTGGTATGAATGGTCGATTCTGGATCGAACAAGAACAAGAAACGATGCCAGGCAGTTTTCGCATCCATAGCGCTGATACCGGTTGCATCTGGCATCACACGCAATGTTTTAAAGAAGCTGAACTGATTGGTGCTAAAGATACCTTGCAAGAACTCGGCTGTCACGCCACCGATGGCCAGTTGATCCAACCATTCTTGTTCAGTGCCTTCAAAGCCCAATTCGACAGCAATCTCGTAAGCAGACTTACCGGTAATGGCTTCGATAAACTGTTCCGGGGTTTTGCTTTCATTACCTGGGATCTCTGTCCAGACTTCGTAAGCGCTCTTGCCATCCTTGACCATCTCGCCAGTCTGGCTCCAGTCAGCGGCACCGCGTGCGAAGCTATAGACAACACCTTTGATACGACCGAAGGCATAGTCACCTTCCAGTGCCGAAGCAATAGCGTTGAGCTGGTCGAGTACGTCTTGTTCAGTTTCGCCTGTCAAGGTACCGTGGCTCTTAGGTGTGCGACCTGTGCCGTCCTCAGGTGCAACGAACATAGGTTCGCTACCAGGGTTCCAGGCACCATCAACAACACCGATGAAGTACACACTGCCTTCGACCTTACCCAGATAAAAGGTAGTGGCGTTGTCAGCAGCCGCAGGCAAGCCAGCAACGATGTCTTCAATAGAAGCACCAGCGATCTGACCACCAAAGTGAGCAGGCTCACCATCTTCGCCGTCCTGGACTTCAGGGATGGTCAGAACAACACCTTCCTTGGCCCAGTCTGTCTCGGCACGTTTGAACATGACAACATCACGAACGATCGTCACGAAAGCAAAGTCGCCTTCTTGTGCCGTCAGTGCAGCCAAGGCATCCAGAGCTTCGGCTTCATCACCAGCACTGATAGAGCCAAAGGCTTCAGGAGTGCGACCAGGTTCGCCGTCCTCACCGGGCTTACCAGTGCCACCGGCCAGACCCAGGTTCTTCCAAGCACCTTCGACAAAGGAAAAGAGGTACGAGGCATCGTCCCAACGGCAGACATAGCCTTCGTTGGCTTTGGCGTCAGCTGCAGCAGGCAATTTGCTGATTGCATCTGCTTCATCAGTCGCGTCGATTGTATCGACAAAAGAAAAGCTCTCGCCGTCTTTCACGTCGAAGAAAGCTTTGATATGGGCAGGTAACGCACTCATGTTCTTGCCTTCGTGAAGGACTTCGAATCGAGTTGTCTCCGTTACCTGATCGACAATTGGGTAAGCACTGTGCTTACCAATATTACTTGTAGCCATTGTATTTCGCTCCAAAGCGTAATTGGTTTAACTTAACCCTCAGTGATGGTCAAGGTAGGGTTGTTGAGAATAGCTTCGTAATGTTCAAAGCCTTCGGGATCACCTTCCATCGTGATGCTCTCGTTGATGAACGTGTAGGCGGTGTGATCGAACTCAATAGCACGGCCGTTCAGAACAATCGAGCGACGCTGGGCTTGTCCAGCATTGGGCGTGACATAGCACGTTACCGAGAAGGTATCAACACCATTGTTCGAGAACTTTTGAATGTCCACGCCTTTGGCACTGAAGTTAGGCAAGCTGTTGCTAGCCGAGTCCAATTGATCCAAACGAGTACCAGCGCTATCGTACAGACCATTGTTAGAGACGGCGGAGTTATACGAGAGGTGCTTGATAAGCGTTACGTTAGGACGCGACTCAGTCCAATGTTCAGTCACGTCGGCCAGTTTGACCTCGACAGTCTGAACCGAAGCGCGGAGTGCGCGAGAAACAACCTTAATGGTAATTTCTTGTTCGTATTGAGCAGGGAAAGCGCCAGTCAATACAGTACGTGCGTGAGAGACTTCAGAGGCCGAATCACTGTCGATCCGAGTGCCGTCAGGCAATACAAACGCCACCTCGTCCATATCAACAGTCTCTGAGCCACTGTAAGCGCCGGAGATTACCAGCTGAGACAGTGACTTAAAGCCATTGGCAGGATTGGCACTTTCAATGAATGCAAACGTCAGCTCATTGGCCAGACCAACTGCCGTACCATTGGCTGTGTAAAGATAGTTCTTCACACCTGGAGTCGATTCGTCAGGAAAGGCGCCTTGAATTGCTGTAAATGTCAGCTCACCAAGTAGCTCGTCATCATCCCCACCGCCCTCGTCTTCAGTCTCGAGCAAGCGAGGTGTGCCGTCTTCCATCAGTCGAGGACTGCCATCTTCCATCAAGCGATAGCCCGTGGTGTCTTCTTCACTGAGCTTGACCTTGATATTGATACCACTTTGCAGCCAAGCGAAAGACGCAATAGGGCCAGCAATGTTAAATGCCAACGAATCCGATGCTGTATCGAATGTAGTTAGCTCCACCTCTTCGGTAGTCAGATCGAGCTGCAGCTCTTGATTGACTTGATCGAGTAAGTCGTGAGAGGTGACCGGACCGAACACCTCGATCGGTTCCATAACGTCGGCCAGTGGCTGCATAATAGCCAATGACAAACGACGCAAGCGCAGCCACTGAGGACTGTAGATCGACTTGATCGGATTTACTCGGACACGCGTATTGAAACCATCTTCATCGATCTGACCGATGGTTCCAAAATTCAAATCCACCCCTAATGCGTAGGATGTGGAGTTAGTTGTATTTGCCAAGTCCAGCAAACGCTGGTCACTTCGGCCTTGATAGTTTTCTGACATCGCAGAATGACTCCAGTAATAGAAAAGAGAGATTCTTCACCTGTTTACGATCACAAGTTGGTTAGATCGGATTGAATCCGTCCAGATCACCAATAGCGAACAGATACAACGGTTCGGCTTGATCAATGACAGTGATTGCCAGTGAGCCTATCCAGACACGAGAGAACTTCCCTGCTTCAAATTCAAACGGACCGGCTTGTTCGATTTCCACGTCTTTGACATCATTCTCATCGAACTGCACACCTAACTGCTCATTGAGCTGGTCAAGTTTATCGTGTAGCTTAAATGGAAAGGTATCAGAGACAATGACAATCGGACCACCTACTTCAATTAGTGATAGCTCCAGACGACGAATCATGAATTTCGAGTTATACGGAAAACGTGAGTCGTGAGCAGGATCGACACTAACAGGAAGACATGTGTTTGGGTCGTCGAAAATTTCAGGACGCTGATCCAGTTCAATGGGATCGAGCAGTTCAATGTAGTCTGGATTGAATACCACACCGTTGGTGGCTCGGATCAAATCCAGTGCAATCAAGTGTGAAGGCCGATTGAATCGTTGTTCTTGGATGAGTTGTCGTAGAAACATACGCGTTCATGCCTTTGGGTTAATAATGAGATCTCTAGAAAAAATAGAGTCTCGAGGGTGAAAAAAGGCTTTTGCCAGATATGCAACCACCTAGCAATCATAGTATATTTCGGCTTTCTAAACCCCAAACAAACAAAAAAAAAATTACTACAACAGATCTTCAGGCTTTACCCCGAAGAGTAAAACCTGGATCTGTCGCAAGCAATAAAATGGCCGGCTTCTAAAACGAAACTCTCAAAGAGATGATATCTACCTCTAATTTTTTAGATTACAGCCGTGGCCAGTTCCAGACAAGCCAGCCAAATAGAAATTCAATCACTTCTTTGCCGTTGTGAATGACATAGATGATCGAGAACCAAAGAAGTATGTTACTGATGATGCCTGCCATGATGCTGTCCTTATCAAAGCGAGCACTGACTCGACGACGAATGGAATTTCCTCGTAGCATGGGAGCCTCCTAATTAAATGTACATGGGCATTGATTCGCAACAATGATATATATCTGAGATTTTATACTCTCCAATAGGCGACATAAAGCCCTCCCTAAATGGGAGGGCGTCTATGCCGTTAGCCTACCACTCTTTTAACTGACCGTGATCGACTCCAATACTCTCGAGCCATTGGAGTTCATTGGCTGTGGGGATGTCCAAGCGAGCTGCTTCAGATAACGCATTGCCTGGTTTATCACCATAGACAACTAGGTTGGTCTTTCGTGTCACTCGCTTAGAGACTGCATAGCCACGGTCCATGGCCATAGTTTCCATCGCATCCCGAGAACCGGTATCAAAGACTCCAGTAAAGACAACAATCAAAGAGTCTTGCAAGATATTGTCGACAGGCTCATGATTGCCATCGTAACCCATCGAGATCAAGCGCTCGATGAGCTCAGCATTCTCCGGCACAAGAAACCAACCGATAATCAGACCTGACTTTTCTGCCCCCACTTCCTTGACAAGCTTTAGGTCTTGTTCAGTAGCAGCTCGCAACTTAGACAGACTGCCAAAATGCGCAGCCAGGTTGTCCGCAGTCGCTTTACCGACCTCAGGTATAGACAGAGCAAAGATAAGACGTCCTAGGCCCTGTACGGAGCTCTTGATGACTGCAATGGCATCTTGCAGGCTATCGGAGATGGTCTTGACTTTAGGAGAGGTCTCTCCGAACAGTGTTGTCAGATGCGAGTCTGTAATACTCAATAGGTCAGCAGCATTCTCAAACCCGTAAGCAGCAATGAGATCTTCAATAGCAGCTGGACCTAGCCCTTTCAGATTTAAGGCATTACGATAGGCTGCATTGATGAGTCGATTGTGAGTTTGTGACCCACAACGAGTATTACGACACACCACCGTACTGAAGTTGTTCAGTACGTCAAGTGCATTACCACACGATGGACAATGTGTGGGTGGAGTGTACTTGGGTGTGAGATCGTTTCGAAGTGACAAGATGACCGATCGAATATCTGGAATCACATCACCGGCTCGCTCTACGATGACTGCATCGCCTATCCGAATGTCCTTACGGATAATGTTAGCGAAGTCATGTAAGTTAGCGCGCTTGTAGGTGACCCCATTTAGCACCACAGGTCGCAGGTTAGCCACTGGCGTGACAATGCCAGTACGACCTACCGTTGTCTCAATGCTTTCGATAACCGTTGCTGCGCTGCTTGGTTCGAACTTGTAAGCAAAGGCGTAGTTAGGAGTCTTGACCGAAGCTCCCAATTCATTGCGCAGTTTTAGCGAGTCAACCGCGATGACTACACCATCGGTATCGAACACATGCCAGGGTCGATTGTTTTCAAACTTCTCAATGACCGTGTTCCAGTTGCTCAGCGAATAGTCCCAACTAAACATATCTCGAGTGGGAGTAAGAAATCCGTACTTCTCGAGTAGTTTGAAGTTAGCCGTCATTGTCTCTGTTGCGACCTGATTCATGTCTTCAAAGGCAACAAAGAAAATAGGGATCTCCTCATTTTCTGGCATGCTGGCATTTAGCCGTCCTGCCACCGCTGATCGCGTACTGATGTAGACTTCCTTGCCTTGCTGGACTCGAAGTTCATTGAGTGCATCAAAATGAGCCCGAGTAATCAGTGCCTCGCCACGGATCACACGACGCTCGTGATCGTTAAGGCTACTGATTGAATCAGGTAGGTTGGTGAACAAGGGATACATGTGCGTGATGTCGTCCCCAATTGACCCATTACCACGGGTACTGATCTGTGAGAGTTCGCCGTACGTGTAGATGAGCTCAATGGAAATTCCATCGTACTTGGACATGTACAGCATTTTGACCTTCTCACTGCCAGTGCTTGTCAATGCTTTCTTAGCGATCGAAGCCATGAATGCATGAGCCTCTTGTGCATTGAATGCATTTTGCAATGAAAGCATCTTTTGCTCACGCTTTACCGTGGGCTTTTTGATCTTGGTCGTACCGATCTTTCTGACCATCGCTTTGTAACGATGGATAGTTGTGTGATAATCGTCAAAGGTATCATCTTCACCCATTCGCCGGATCGCATCCACATAGACAGGAGTGGCGATAAGCTCACGACGCAATTGGTCGTACACGTCATCGGGCACGAGATTCTTACCCTCCACGTAGTAAGCATCGTCGCAGTCCTCTAACGTGTTAAGGATGTTGATGATTTCTTTTTCTAATCGATCCAGTTCTTTCACAATAAAAGACTCCGATGAGAAGCAAAAAATAAAGACAGGCATAAAAGCCAGACCCCTAGTGAAAGGAGTCTGGCCTTCGAGCCTATCAAAGACCGATTACTGGATAGCGTGCTTCATAGCCAATGTCGCTGCCGAAGAGGCTGCTTTTTCAGCGCGATCCATCGCCACCGAATCTTGCATGGTGGTTTTATCTTCGCCGAGCAACTTGGCTTGTTCAAAGGCTGCGTCCAGATCCTTTTCAACCGAGGCGTCATCTTGGCGAGTAGCCGCGAAAGCGCCGTAGGCTTCGAAGTACTTGGATGGGATGAAGTAGAACTCGTACACGTAAGAGGTGTTGCCAGTCGAGTCGTCCTTGATCGTGCCGTAGCGAGCCTTGTTCAGTACCAAGTCAGTGATCGATTCCAGCTCGACACGTTGGTTACGGATGAACATCCAGTCGTATTCGAAGTTCTCGATCTTGTCACCGATGTTGATCTTGTGAAAATACGAGAGCATCATCGAGCTTGGCATCAGCGCGTCGCTCGTGCGATCGTCGCCGTCTTTGGTACGAGTCAAGCGAGAGGCAATCGAGCCCACGTTGTTGTCGATCGAGATTACCGTACCTTCTGCATCAGTGATCAATTCATGAACGACCTTAAAGCCGAACTTGGGATGTTCACGGAAGCTGTACTGGTTGACCATCACTTCCAGTTGCGTTGTGAACGAACCATCTTCGTTCAGCTCACCTGTGATCTGTGGATTGGTTACTTCCATACCACGAGCCACGCCAAAGCGTTTGTGAAGCTCACGGTACACATCACCCAAGGCACGCTGTGTCTGTTCATAGCTCATGCCCTGCTTGATATAAGTCTGACAAATAGTGCCCAGTCGCTCCAGACCGCCTGGACGCATGCCTTTGCGAACCAGATCATTGTCTTCATTGATTTCTTCGATCTCCCAACCAAAGGAAATGAATTCGTTGGTGTTGTTCGACGAAGTACCGAACTTCAAGATGAACGGATCGTTGTCCAGGCCATGGCTGGCCAGCTCTTGCGCATCTTGCACAACCTTGGCTTTGTTGGCAATCTCTTCTTGGGTCAGGTTCACACCCATCGAGCGAGCATATTCGCGTGCTTGCTGGAATGCACGCTTGTTGCTCTTGGCGCCCTTGCCTTTAGGAGCGCTGGCCTGCTCGAGCTCTTTCATTTGAGCTTGCATGATCTGGATGGCTTCGGACGAGGCCAGACCACGCTTTTCAACTGTCGTGAGCTTTTCCAGATCTTGGCTGGTGAATTCTTCCTTGTTGGACATCTCTGTGCCCAGCTCATACCAGACACGAATGTCTTCGATGTACAGATCGATCAGTTCGCGATAGCCCTTGTCACTGTGGATTAAGGCCTGGATATCGATCTTGTTCAAGAACCACTGATCACGAGCCAGGCTCAGACGCTGGTACGCATTGGCTGCAGTCAGTTTGGCTTGACGGCGAATGTGTGTAGCGTTGCTGTTGATCTGTTCTTGGATGTCTTGTTGAGTTTGTTCCATGTTACACTCTTTTGTAGATGGATGGGGTTTAAAATGTCGACCCAATTTGGGTACGATTCAAAAAGGCTGCTGCCTCTTGTAGAGAGTCGGCAATGTACGCTTCCGTCTTTTCACGGAGCAGTTTCTTGCTCGCCTCCACAGAGCGCAAGTAATGATCGGGTGCATTGCCCACCAGAAAGACGATCACCACTTCCTGGGGACGACGATGAAAGGCGCTGACCACTGCTTCCATAAAGCCGTACATACCTGTTTGCTCAGGTGTGAATACGTACAGCTCATACGCACAGCGTTGCTTGGCTTGGTTTTCGATCTCGATCGAGTCTTGGTTCCAGTCATCGACCACGGGGTTGAAGTAATCGATCTCAAGCATCGGGATCATCTGACGTCGATAATCCTCACCAGCACACGTGCCTCCCAGAAAAACAAAGGGAGTAGTGGCGATCAGTGGATTGATTTGCTTGGCCATGAGAGAGTTCTCCTTTAGATATCATTGTTGTACTTCATCAGACAATAATTAGTCTTAGTAAAATTCTACCTCATGGCCAGTGTCAAACTACTGTTGCTTTTTGGCTTGTTCGATTGCGCCTTTGACGCAGTTCTCGTAAACCGTCAAGCGAGCGACATCGGGACGCATGCCTTTGAAAGCACCAGGATTGGCAAAGAGGTAGTTCGAGCGCCGGATCAATTCGTTCTCAACGTTGACAGCGGCTTGCTCGCCCCATTTCTCTTTGAACGGATGCATGTCTACGACCCAGTGGTCTGTTGTCTGACCTTTGGCACGAGCGTGCAGTGCGTTCTCGTGCTCATCGGCGTTGTAGCGACAAAAGTCCAGATTGATCGCGGGCAAAGGATAGTTGGTCGTTTGGGCGTTTGCGACCGAGGCCAGTGCAGCTGCAGTGACCAGTGTGATGATTTGAAAAAAGCGGATCATGATTGGATCTCCAAAAAGTTATCCAGCGAAATAGGCTTGTCAAGAATCAGACCAAAGCGAGCATCGAGTTTGTCGATAGTGTAGAGCTTTTGGTCAGACAGCCGAAGAAATGAACGCGTACCCACTGCTTTTTCTGAATCCACGATTCCAGAAGAGTACACGGGAATGAAGGGCTCTCGACCCACTAAAGGATCGAACACGCCATGGACCAGATCGACTCGGGGTAAAGTCTCAAAGATGTCACATGGATCACTGATGCCGTGGAGTTTATCAATAGCAAGTCCCATGTCAATGACGGCTTTCTTGATTTGCTCGTCTACCTGGGGTTCGTAATCGGATGAGACGAGCTCTTTATGATCACGAAGAGAGAGCTTGATAACCTTGGTCACATTTTGCTTGGCGTAGTCGCCGTGCTTGTCGCGATCGAAGACTGCTGAAAGCGTGATGGTAGCGTTATTGGCACGAGTCAATACGGAGATGCTGATCATCACCGAGCTTTCGGGATCGTATGGTGATAGGGTGTTCTTGCAGCTGCTTCCGTACGAGCTGATAATGATTTCAGATCGATAGAGATATGAGTATTTACCAGTGGAGATGAACTGACCTGTTCGTTCGCTCTTGTGATGATTAACGTATATGTGAGCGTAAGTGTGAGTCTCAAATACGTTACAGATAGAAGCCACAAACGAGTCATGACGCTCTTTAATAGCCTGACTTGTTGCTCCTTGCAGGTTTAAGTTCCGATAGTCCAGTGCGTCGTTAACACTTCGCAACAGACCACTCTCGGGCAGCTTGCCTTTCTTGAAGAAAGGACTGGATTCTATTTTAAGTTCAGACATGGTTCAAGTAAGAAAGTGATGGATGATGCCAGAAGTACTGATCCCGCTAGCGATTGCAACTAGCACAGAGACCGGAACGAAAAAGTAGGGACGACCACGAACAATGTGTTCAATGCCTTTGCGAACGAACACATCATCAGGAATCGGTGACTTCAGATCAAACAACCAATTGAGCGTGTAGATGCGCTGAAAGTGCGTAGCCACTATGGCCACATTTACGGTAATGCAGGCAATATAGACCGTCAGCCAAAAATGCGGATTATCATAGCTAAGTAAATGGGCCATTGGATCGACAGAGTAGTCTGCTGGATTAGGCAAAACATTCCATCCGATAATCTTGACACCAATCCCGACAGCTACTGCAATAAACGACAAAGAGATGCAAAAGTAACGATATCCTAATTGGACAATGATATCGCGGTACCAGGTCTGCGCCCAGCGCATGCGAAGCGCTACCCCTTTGGTTCGCCGTACCTCGTAACTGTCCTCAGACCCAGCTGGAACAACAGGAGGGATCCGATCTACCAGACGATCCAGACGTTGGCGAGGACCTTGATCAACAATTCCCAGATACAGACCGTATCCAAACAAGACGATGGAGATTGCTAGCATTAAAAACATGATGGTATTTCCTTTGATGGGAAGGGTATGACAAGGACTTCGTCTTTAAGCCCTTGTCATTGTTGGTTGTGTTGTTAATCCGTTACGGGATAGGGAATGTGTGCCTGGCACTGGTAATCAACCAAACGCACGTCATCGGCGCAGAACTTATCGATGTCGGTCAGGTATGGGTTGATCAACACCTTAGGCAGCTTGGTGGGGATGCGAGTGATCTGTTCCTTAGCCAGTTCAACCTGGTCACCATAGACGTGGGTATCGCCCGTGGTGTGGTAGAACTCGTAAGGAGCCATACCAACGATCTTGGCCACCACCATGGTCAACAAGGAGTACGAGGCGATGTTGTAGGGAACGCCTACAGGCCAGTCAGCCGAACGCTGATCCAGGCGACAAGAGAGCCAGCGAGTAGGCACACCCTTAGCGTCAAGGACCTGCATGACTTGTTCATCGAATACTGGATCCGTATTTTGATCGAAGTCAAAGTTGGGACCAACCAACGTGTCACCGATCATAAATACATGACCGGCATGCTTGACACGCTCAGCCAGAGTCATCACATGGCTGTAGAATTGGTACGAAACGTGGCAGGGCGGGAGGACCTGCTTACCGTCTATAATGTTGTCCACATGGCTTTTGCTCTCATCAGGGATGAGTGCCGGATTCCAAGCCGTCACGTAGATACGACGAGAATCAGGACGCTCCTTGAGCATCGTAATGGCATTGGCTAACTGGTCAATATGACCACCATTGCCATCGGGCCAGAAACGCCACATCTTGCCATAGACCGGACCGAGCTCACCGACAGCAGGGAACTGCTCAGTCCAGTGCGACTGATTGTGTTTGAGCACACCCGAATCTTTAAGAACGTTCCAAGCCTGCTCGTAGCCCAGTTCTTCAGATACAACAATGGCTTTACGATAGAGCTCGATCACTTCATCGAGCGTCTTCTTTTCTTCCTCGCCCATGGTAGAGGCTTCTAGCTGAGCCTTTACGATCGAGTTGGACAACGCATTGTGAAGCGTGCGATGAAACCAGTTCTCCCAGTCCTTCTGATCGGTAAAGCGACGACGGGACTTGTCAACCGGCATTGCCCACTTATTCCAGATGTTCACACCGCGCTCGCGAAGCGTCTCGTTATTGGTATCACCAGAGATGAACCAGACCAGCTCTTCAACGATGTTCTTGAAGTTGATCTTCTTGGTGGTCAAAAGCGGAAAGCCTTCGCGCAGATCGTAGCGAGTGCTGGTACCAAAGATAGCACGAGTCGGTCCATTACGACCTTGCTTGAGTGCGCCATGATTGACGATCTGTTCCAGGGTATTCAGATAACTTTGCATTAAGCTGTATTCCTAATTAAAAGAGAGCAAAGGGAGAAGGTATACATCATTGATGTTCAAGGTAATGATGTATACCTGAATGTTTATTCCTTCTCATGCATGCTTTGGTAGAGCATGCCGAGCACTAAAGGTTCGGTCCAGTAGCCTTCCAGATCACGAATGAGCTCTGCTGACTTTTGTCCGTCGGTAGCAACGGTGAACAAACCTTTGAATTGCTTGGCTTGAATGTCGATAAGCAATTCGTGGGTCACGCCTAGCGACTCAGTCAGACTGATACGATCACTGACACCGACACTGCCGTGAGCAACATAAATGTCTTCTGTAGAATCCAAAGAAGGAAAGCTAATAGTGGACTTGGCCACTGCCACACGACCAAGTTCATCAGAGGCCGTTACTTTGACGGATTCTTCGATGATCGTTGAGCGAAAGATCATCAGGACCGTTTGTACAGCATGGGCCATTGCGTGGTTATCTGCAAAGCCTTTAGCTAGCCAGAATGTTTCCAGATCACTGTAGTTAACCGAGCACAGATAAAAATTACCAGTAGCCCGTATGCTTGCCAGAAAGACAAACATCTTGGGATCAGGATGAGGCAGACGCACCAAGGAGCGAAGAATATCGCTCTCACTAAAGTTATCTTTCTTGGTAGTGAAACGGATGATTTGACGGCCGGTCAGTGAGCCAGGGGTAGAGTGGATCCAAACTTCTTTCTTGGCAAACAGATCGATGACGTTGCTTGTCATGGTAGGGGGTTTTCCTTACAGGTAAAGTATTTGATTACTGACGAGCCGAACGAGCTTCCATGATCATGCGGTCCATCTCCATGCGGGCGCGTGCAGTAAGCTCACCGGCAATAGAGACCAAGAACATGGCCATATGGGCTTCGGAAATCTCGTTTGCTGGCGCCAGTCCGTAGAACAACGTGCGCTTAGGGTCCTTGGCCGCAGGAGTAAAGCCCAAGGAAGTAAGATTGTTCTCGACCGTATTGATTGTGCCCATGGGATTGCGAGCACGAGTGACCGGATCAAGAATAGTAATGGCCTGCAAAACAAGGTCGTTAGAGACAACTGTGTTGGCCAGTGTAACGTCCCAAAAACGCCCGTCCTCTCGCATGAGGTTATGGATGTTCAGCAGTACTTGAGCAGTAGGGGTTGATTTGGTTGTCCCTACGATCAACGTGCGGCTATCGACCGTGCATTCGTAAAAGCTCAGGTTGTACTGACCGATGCGCTCGAACTTGGCAGTCGTGTCTGTGCGAGTCACTGCGCAGCGCAGCTCACCTTCTTGCGTTTCGTACTGATTCTCACTGACCTGATAGGCAATGATGTCGTTGCTGGGATTGAGGTTGAAGAGTTCTTTTTTCATGAGAAGGATCGTCCTTAGAAGTTACAGGATTTTCTGAGTGATGACCAACGTACTGCCAATGACACTGACAACGATGAGTGTGAAGCGAATGATAAGATTGACCCACCGACGTGCGTAAGTATCAGGACCACGGCTGTACATGTAGCTGTTAACAACAGACCCCAAGATGATACCGATCAAGATTCCCACCGGAATACCCGACAGATGTATGAGAACAAAGACCAGGGTCTCACCAAAGGGCTTAGTTTGGAGGTATTCAATAAAAGACATCTCATGCTCCTTTGGACAGGACTTTGGCTTTGAGCATCACAGAGAATCCAAAGTTATTGATAAGCTTGTTGGCGCGATTGTAGACCTGACGTCGTACATCTTCACTGACGGTGGTGTCTGACAGAACACGAGCAATCTCATCGCGACAATGGCAGTATTCATGTTGGATGTGACGATAGGTTTCATCATTGTAGCCAGCCTGAGCTTTACCGATGATGTCCAAATCTCTTTTCATTTGGTCCATGGAAGCGGTCAGGGTTCTGATCTTCAGTGTCATGGGAGAGGAGGGCTTGTTCATAATGAAGTTATTCCTTGCAATAAAATGTTTTTTTCATACTAACGGCATAGAGCCCTCCCTGACGCGGGAGAGCTTTTTTATGCCATCAATGTAGCGAAGATCGTACGGGACTGGCGTAATCGACCAACAGACCTAGTCCTTGCAGAGTTTCGAATTCACTGAAGATAGGAGGACTGCCAGATAGCAATTTAGCAATGGTCTCAGGTGTAAGAACATCACACGAGTTAACTCGCCAGAACTGCTGAACGAGTAGAGCCTGTTCTTTGGAATCGAACAAGTCACCATACGCTTCATTTAGTCCTGTCTCAGTGCTCGAGTCCGAAGAGATACCTTCTTCACTCATTTCGAATTCAGGATCATTCTTAATGAGCTCATAGCGCTCGATGGATGTGAGATTAGGATTGCGATCCATGTTCATGCGAGTTGTGATCAGTTTAGGTTCGATCAAATACGCACTACCTAAGGCAGGTCGACGGGTTGCTAGGCTATCGTCGATAAGCGATTGCTCGATGTCTTGAGCGATCTTCTCTACAACGGGAGCAAAATCAGTTCGAATCTGCTCGCTGTAGGCCAGAGCCTCACCGACGATCACGTAATCATAAACGCCATCAGGATCACGAAAGCTATTTTGCGCATCAACTCGAGTGACGTGTCGAGGCAGTGCTCGTGTAGGCTGATCTCGAATATAGAACAAAGGAGCGATCTCATCTTTGGAGATCGGCATCAAGCCAAATGCAGGCAGCTTTGGATCAAAGTTACGTTTAGCTTCCGCATGCAGCACATCCATGTTTGTGCGAACAAAGTGAGAGAAAGTCTTGTCACACTTAGCTAACACCAACAGCTTTCGCTCTGCGATCCAGTAAAGCTTACCAATGTCAGTACGCAGTAGTGGATCCGCGTACGTGACTTCAGGAAACGCCATGATGTGTCTGCAGGGACGACGATCGGGAGCAGGTACTACTGCTGACACTGTTTCAATCTTGACGGTGCCAAAGGTACACTTGTCAAATACAAGCTTCATTGGCAGCAGCTCATACGTACACTGGGGCTCATAGAGTCGATAGAGCTTGGCCAGATTAACGATTCCGTATGGCTCTGCTTCCTGAATAGCTTCTACATACAGACCAGGCTGGCGTGAGGCCAGCACATCAAAGATGGAGTTCCCTTTGGGGATCCGACAAAGACGTACTGACAGGCCATAACCAATAGGGAACCATTTACGGTTCTTTGGTGTGAAGTGTTCGATCAGTTCGTAGGCATTGTTCGCGTTCGAGTAGTAGCCGTACTCCCAGAGCTTTTTGGACACGAGCTTGAGCACCGCCTGAATAAACGCTAGGGGTGCTTTCATCGATAAGGCAATAGAGACGTTGGTATTTTCATGTCCCTGGGCTACAGGACTGAGAACAACACAGTGCTGTCCGTCTTCCATATCAAATTGAGCGAAAGCTTGGGTGTAGTCCGACACAGACATCGCTCGACGTCGACAACCTAACGCATAGACAGTTTTTGGCTCTTTCATAAAAATTTTTAATTGATGTTAGGTTAGACGACAGAGGAGCTCGCTCCTCTGCCTGCAGACTCGTAAAGTGAGTTACTCTTTTGGTGCCAGTTCGTAAGCACGACCGCCGATACCATTGCGGATAACCAGCTTGACGTTTTGCTCGTTGTACCACGCCATCAGATTCTCTACGTCCTGATCGGTGATTTTCTCCAAGCTGTCGTTGAACTGATCGGGTTCGTTGGTTTCGATCTGGATGTTCTTGGCACCCATCGATTCCAAAAAACGTGCGAATATGGCCGCCATGGTCATCTCGCCGATATGTGGATTGTTGGCGGTGATCCCGATATGGATAGTACCCATCTTGAAATCGTGAGCCTTGCCTTGATCAGGTAGTGTTTGTTCAGACATGATGTTCTTCCCTTTAAATAAGAACAGGTTAAAAGAAATACTTAGCTCTTTCGAGAAAACAAAGAACCGAGCAAATGGTTGGTGATCTTGCCAGACAATGACGGGCAATGCTTGTCGATATACTTCGAATTCGCAGTAGCACTTGCCAGTAAGTAATCGAACACATGATCACCTAGCTCATCACACACGAAGTAGTACAGCGCTTCGGATGATTCTGTCTTGGCATCGAAACGAAGCTTCTTGCTCCAGTCGTATGGAACTTCACACTCCTTGAATGCAGCAAACGAGCTGACCGTGATTTCATTGGGCGTCATCACCAGATTCAAAGAACACTGTGGTTCAGCATGATCGATTCGAACTTGAATGCGTGAGGCGATGTTTGAACTAAACAGACCCCACAGTTCATAGAGTTTATCACCTGTGGTATTTTTAGCCTTACGCTCTCCACCGATTCGATCAAAATGATTTTTAATCTCTTGACTGATTTCGCGTGTGTACTTCACCTGCATGTCACGGGCTTGCTTTTGCATGCCGTTAGCCGAGACGATGTCGACACATACGTCCATGTTGGGTTTGCCACCAATGACTCCAACCATCAGTGACGCTATTTTCTTATTGAAAGACATAATTAGCTTTCCTTACAATTAAATTCGGAAACATTGACTACTGCTACCGTGGTCTTGGATTCGAGACGAAGTACTTCTTTCTTCTTCATCGCTACTCTCCTTGTTCAGTGCGCAATTGAAACACGGCTGTGCGAAAGTCCATAAAGGCTTTCTTACACATATGTTCGTATTGTGCGCTATTAAAGCCAGTGGTCAAATTAGCTTTCATTTCATCGGTTACGATCTTTCTGCCGTAATTGCTGATATTGAAAACGTCTTCGTCTTTAGTGCTGTTGATCAAACCAATAGGGATGTCGATGGATTCAAAGATCTGAATGGTCTTGACTTCTCTGGTTCTAAGCTCATCACATGTCAGGATCAGAACAACCCGCCTTCCCGTTTTCTTGTCTTCAACAGAGAAGGTGATCGAAGCGGGTCGACCAACCCTATAGAGGAAGTCAGACAATGCAAAGAAGTAATCTTCGCAATTGTTCCAATCAGAGATACCATTGCCTAGATGGATGGTAAAGGCCTCAGTGAGATAGGTCAGGGCATTGCTACTGTCTTTACGGCGCTCAGTTGCCGTCACCACATCGAGCTTGTGTGCTATCGTGATACCTGTAGCTCTCAGGTCGTTGGCTTCTACTTCAGTTTTAAATTTGAGGTTCACAATGAAATCCTTAGTTCAATTGACAGCATAAAGCCCTCCTTTTTACAGGAGAGCATTTATGCCGTTACTGTTGTTTAGCCGCGAGCGATCACAACACCACGCTGGCCTTGGTACTTGCCTTTGCGATCTGCATAAGTCACCTCGGCAGGACCGGTCATCTTGCCAAACATGAACTGGGCAATACCTTGATTGGCGTAAACCTTGATTGGCAAGGGCGTTTGGTTAGCGAGTTCTAGCACTACGGTTCCCTCCCAACCTGGCTCGATAGGAGTGACGTTCACTGCCAGACCAGCACGTGCATAGGTGCTCTTGCCCAGACAAATCACGATCACATCGTCAGGGATGTTAAACAGCTCAGTTGTGTGGCCCAATGCGTAGGAGTTGGGAGGAATGATCAATTCATTGCCATTGACTTCGTGAAAGTTCTGCTCTTTCTGATTGAGCGGATCGATCACACCACCGATGTTGGTAAACAGCTTGAACTGAGTTCCAAGACGCACGTCGTAACCGCCGCTTGTCAGGCCGTACGAGATAATCTTTTCTGCCCGGTATTCTTCGTCTTGTTCTTTGACGTACCAGCGACGCTCAGTGAAACCTTCAGGATCACCCAGGCCTTCGACCAGAAAGATGTCGTACAGATCATCGATCGTGTCGACTGTTTCAGGATTCGAAGAACGGAACTGGCTTTCGATGCGAGTAGCACGATAACGAACTTGGTTGGGAACGAAGTTCGAGATCATCGGTTCGAACGGATGCTTGGCTGGGTCGAAGTTCTGGATGTTCGCTGGCCATGCGGAACGATCTTCGTACCCGGCTGCATCCAAATGTGCTGTGATAAGCTCTTGCTCGCTTTCGGTATAGGGAGCGCTCCAAGGCGCGAACGAGGGAGCTTTTCGAATGCGCGTATGAGGATTGTCCTCAATCACGTACTCAGGGGTTACGCAAAGACGACGGATATCGCGGTCGTTGAGAAAAGGCATGATGGTTCCTGTGTTTGTAAAATGGGGTTGGGGTTTATTTCAATAGTCCTACGCTGCCTGCGAAGATAAGCCAGGAGACGATAAAGACAATAAAGGGGAAAAGCAAAATGAACTTCAAGATGTAAATGTGACGGTGAAAGATTTGAAACGATTACGAAGACGAGTACCTACGCCTTCGTTTGCGGGAACCAACATGCTGGGCTTGCCTACACCTGCGTAGCAGTGCATCATGTCAAATGCGGTTTGCTCGACCAATTGGTCCAAGGTAATTGGGTACTGATTACCAGGCATGGTAGCGTAGTAGAACAAGTTGTCATCAAAGCACACTAACTGACGTGTATTGTCACCAGGCATGCGAAGCCTGCTAAGCGCATTGATGTCAAAGTCAAATGCAGATCGACCCGTATTGATTCGAGCAGCAATTGAACCAATTAGCCCTGGTTGATCTTTAAGAACCCAGAAATACAGTCCGTCTACCTGAAGATTGGGGGAAATAGAAAGTTTGTGTTCTTCAAAGTAGTCAAACGAGCGAGCGGTAAGTAGATCCAGATGCTGCTTTTGATTGATGATGGCATCGCCTGCCAAACAATCTTGGAAGTAAGCTTGCAGTCCTTCTGAGAATGCTTCAGGATCTTCCAGGTAAATGTCTGCTGACTCACTCATGAGCTCATTCCCATCCGAGTACGATCGAGCCGACCGAAGATGTTAAAGGACTCCATGTTGCGAGAAGCACGTACCAAGGCAGAGTTGATCTCACGACGCAAGCAGTTGTCTTGCATCTCATCGGTCATGTTCAGACCTAAACGCATCAGCTCTACCACACTGGGGCTGGAGATCTGGATGTTGCGAGCACCATGAGTCTCAGCGATTTCTGCTAGATCACGAATCACGCACGTGCATTCAGCCAGAACCGGATCGATGATGTAGGACTGATCGAACAATCCTGCCAACTCCAGTCCTAATTCAAACCGAAGCTGAAGAAGCCCTAACTCAGCAACCGTTGCTTTGTTAACCAAAGCAGACAATGCCAGATGGGGACGGATCTTCAGATTGCGCTTTTCATTTTCGGTCAGACCGAACATTGCCAACGTCGTGCGTTCAATACCAGCTCGCAAGAAAGCAGGAGCCTTGTAAACGCGTTTCTTCGCCTTAGGTAGTGTAGCCATAAAAAAATCTCTGTAAGGAAGGTTAGCAAAATAATTGTTTTTTAAGAATATTCACACAATAAGGTGTTTCAATTCCTCATAGTGTTTTAAGCTTGTGTTTATTTATACAAGTTTAATCTCCTGGGTCTGGACTTCAAGCATGTCTCGGGTAAACGCAATGAATCGGGTCTTATCGCCCTTGGTCCATTTAGGCAAGTTCTCAAGCACGTAGTTCTCAGCTTGCTCGAGCATTTCTTCATGTACGTATTTGCCTTTGATGTTTTCATCCAACGCAATGATCAGTGAGCTCATGCCTTGCAGCTTATGGATCTTGTTACCATAGGTCCATCGAATCTTCACATCGTAATGGACAAGGCGTCCTGTCTTTTTCATTTGATTTCCTTTCATTTAATTTAGATCCTTAAAAATAACGGCATAAAGCCCTAGGTAAATACCCAGAGCTAAGTATGCCTTAACGATTATCAAGACAGTGATATATAGCTAAAGACTTATAAGACTTCAGTTAATTTCACTGGCAGCAGGTTCTTCGATTTTCTCCACACCCAGACCTGGAGTCAGATGGGTGAGGCATTCTTGAAGCAGCTTGACACGATCCCAGGCTTTCTGACCGAGCTGATCAGCATCGGTAGGAAAGAAGACCAAAGGACGCAAGTCTGCTTCGAACTTGGCATGATCACCTGCCGTACGAACTTCCCAGCGAATCACGCTCTTAGTGATCAGGAACGAACCAGACATGGGAGTGGAGCGCTCATGAATCGTAAAGAAGTTCTCCACGACTTGGAGCTGACCGACCTTGTCCTGTGCCTGTTCGATAGGACTAACATCAGGGAAGTGATCGAACTGCTGCAATGCCAGGCGAGAGACCTCGGTCAGGATGTCTTCGCGAACATCAGGCAGTTTATCAGTGCGAAGGCTAGGGATCGAATGGAAGATCCCTTCAGGAGTGATAACCAGCATGCCGGTGTACAGAGCCAGAGGGACTTTCTGATTGGCTGCATTGGCATTGAAGATTGTCCGGATGTCAATGAACTTGGCAGGAGTGCCGTATTCTTCGAATCGGGTAGCGATGCCGTTGATCACAACATCTTTGCCAGAGACATAAATGCCTCGTGCAAGAACGTCCTCTAGACGAGCGCCGACTTCGGCACTCAAGTATACGTGGGCCATGGGGTTAATTCCTAAAATGTAAAGCCATTGGGAAGGGTATGGATAAGTGAGGTACGAACATGTTCAACGATTTTCTCATGAACTTGCTCGACACTCATATCATCGGTCTGAATCATGACGATCCAACCTTTTCGACGAGGATCGTGTTGGATGCGCTCGAACCCGTCACGAACCAGCTCATGGTACGCCCTGCCTCGAGACTCGAAAGCATCCAGGTTACGCCCTTGCATACGAGCGAGCTGTGTATCGTAGCTCGTCATCAAAAAGAAGGTCAGCGTTGGTTCAGGCAATTTCAACAGATTGATGATCTCATAGACCTCATCTTCAAAGCCTTCCGCATAGCCTTGCATAGCCAGTGCAGAATCATAGTACCGATCCGAGATCACAATGCGTCCGTCAAGCAAGGCTGGTACTACAACTTTTTCTACATGATCGACCCGAGCTGTCATCGAGAGCATCATGCCCATGCGACGTGTATGCTTTTCACGGATCATGTATTCACGCAGCTTCTCTGCGATTTCAGTACCACCTGGTTCCCGAGTACGAACATAAGGGAATTTGTTTTTCTCGAGTCTGTCGGCAAGCATGGCAACTTGCGTGGATTTACCAGATCCATCCATTCCTTCGATGGTAATAAACATACGAGTTCCTATTAAACGTTTTCGAGTTCTTTGACGATAAAACAGTCAGCGATGTTCTCGGTAGTCATAAGCTCTTGGATCCATTCCAGAGCCGATCCAGTGATCGCAGAGCGAAAACCACCTGAGTGAGGATGTCCACCACCGCCGTGATTTTTGTAAAAGCGCTGCAGATCGACTGTAGGACGAGAGCGGACCGACCAAGTACGTGTATTGGTCTGGGGAATATCTTCCGATAAGAAAACAACGTCACAATCTTGCAACAATACGTCGGCGACATAATTGCGAAGAAAGCGCGGACATTGCGCAGTCATGATTCGTGCGTAACCCTGGCTAGCTGTAGGAGTCAGATCAATTGCACAGCGACGAGCAATGTCTTTAGCCATAACACGGTTGACACGTAATTGATTCTCAGCCTGGGTAGAGAGTAGCGTTCCCATTGGAGTGAACTTTTCGTACGAGTAGATAGCACGACTGACTGCGGTGACAGCACGATCTTCATTACCGGAGTTAAAGTACTCCATGGCAATGACTTCCAGATAAGCCTGGACGATCTTGGCTTTACCTTTATTGTCGAACTGATACAGATCGTAATTACGAACATGCTCGATCAGCTCTGGCAGATCTGTATTTCGGAAATGCTTCCATGTAAGCGAGGCACCCGATTCATTCAGATCGAATCGGACTTGGTAATTCTCGTTTGCATGTACTGCTGGCAGATACTGACGCCAAGCGTCCAATGCACTGGCGTGATGGTCTAAGATGAGCAAGGCATCCAACCCGTCACCAAAGCCCATGATAAATTCAGGAGGAGGAGCGATGTCAACGAAGATCAGGTCCTTACCCTTGATGTTCTTCAAGTTGGCAAAACTGTAATCCGTTGGATGAAAATTTACTACATCATCGGGATGGAACATCTTTACCAGGCAGGCGGCCACAAAGCCGTCTACACAATCGGTATGGAAAAAGCAATCAATCGTTCGTTTCATCACAAGCCTCTTTTGATACAAAAAGAAAAGGGAATAAGTCAAGGGCCAGTTACCCTAACACATAGTAGAGCAACTGGCTTGTAACTTTAAACGTATTGCGCTGCGTGATAGACTTTGGGCTTTTTCGTGTTCTCGATAACCAGAACACTGGGAGCGAGCCCAATCTTGTTAAGTTGTTCAAACAAACGTGCGATAGCGCCTTTAGAGGGCAGAAACAAGAACCGAGGCTTATCGACCAGGATGCTCAGTGTGATCAGCTTTCCTGTGACCTTACAGCGACCTCGCACATAGCCGTGACGACGAGTGCTCATGTGAAAGGTAGAGGCCAGTGTCTTTACTTCTGGAGCGATCCCGATGTTAACATCAGGAGTCAGTCCTTGGGTAAAGTGATACAGGAACGAGAAAAAGCGCCAGATGAGTTTAGAGATCATGATAGTGACAAAAAAGAAGAGACGGCATAAAAAAGGAAAAAAGAAGGGAACCCCGTTCACACTAAACGACTATGCCAAGTGAAGAATGTGAAAAGAGTTCCCTCAAAAAAGTATGTCGTTGCGCGACATCTAAAGAAGACTAACTGGAAATGGATAGCCTACTTCCTTACAAAACGTAAAGCGAGTTTGTGATTATTTACTTTCTGCTTCTTGTTCACCAGCTTGCTTACCACCACGGCGAGTGCGAATGACCGATGGAGGAACTTCAGTGGCGCCAGCTTGCAATTCCAAAGGACTGCGTGGTTGGGTGTTTTGCGGATCTTGTGCTTTGGTCTCGTTGCGCAGTTCTCGCAATGCTTGCTCTTGCTTGTGTTTCAGAGCTTCCCGCCCATGAGCAGTCAGCACGATCTCGCCATTACACTGAGAGCGAGTCAGCTGAGCGCCCGATGGCAATGCGCCCAGACTGCGCTCTTGCATTTCCTTCATCTGGATGAAGGCAGCAGGAGACAGGCCGTGCAGACCATCAGTCGGTTCGGGTTGTTCTTGGTAAGCAATGACCGGGCCTGGCGCGGTAGATTTGGCGCGACTGTAGTCACCTTCTCTGATTTCATCGGCCAGACGATCGAAACTACCTGTTGCAATGATCGGCGTTTCCGTTTCCTGATAATTGGACGTATGACCGACGTTCGTCAACAGTGGTGACTGGGAGACAGGTCGATCATAGCTGGCCGGCACGGGATAGATATAGCCAGGAATCAGACCGATAGCCTTGACAGCTTCAAAGACCTGGTCCAAGAACTTGGGCGTGATAAAGAACGAACCAGGAGCAACGCCTTTGATCGAGGGTTTGAACAGGTAGTTCGTGCGACTGGATGCATTGAGCACTTCCATCACGAAAAGCGACTCATCGTTCATGTCGATTTCCATGGTGCGATTGGGGTACTCACGCATGGCAGCCAATGCGCTCTTTGTACTGTCGATCATGTCAACAGGTGGCATAGCGCATTCGTCAAAGATGCAGCCCTTGTAGGACACCAGGCTGATGGGATCAAAGCCAGCTTCCATTGCCTGATCGAAGATCGTTGCCAGCAATGCCGGAGTCAGCTCACGAGCCGGTCCCAAAGAGACGATCGAAAAACGGATGATCTCGTTATGCAGTTCATGCTTTCGAGAATTGACCAGCAAGGTGCCGGACGGTTTATGAAAGATGGTGTCCTTATAAAAGACCACCGATACTTCAGAGCTGTTGATGATGCTGCGTTGATGGACGTTGATACGATCAGCACCGGGGGCTTTCTTGGAACGAGAAAAGATAGACATGATAAATCCTGTTATTAAAAAGTTGAGAATGGACTGGGGTTTATGTCCGTGATACCACTAGGAGCTCACAAGAGCCCCTAGGTTCGATTTAAAAAGACCTATGGTATCATTTTCAGTCTTTCTATTTAGATCGCGCTAGTAAGCGCTGTCAGTCGTACAGACTGCGAAGCTTTTCAGAGCCGTATTCCAGCGGACTAGAACCAATGACCGAGCCGTAGCGATCCTGACACACAAACGAATCGCACTGAACAAAGAATGGATTTTCCTTGATGTAGTTAGGCGCTACCTTAGGCAGGTGTTTAGCCAGGTAGTGTGCGTCCCAGACGTAGTCTTCGGTGATCGACATGTATTGGCTATCGCCCATGACGCCGTGAGCATCGTAGACTGGATAGGCGTCGTCAAACGTCTTGCCGATGATCGGTGGGACTTGCTGAGCCTGGACAATCGTTGTACCCAACACCAAGAGCAATGCAATGATGCTGGCAAGCAGCTTCAGAAAGAACGTGCGAGTGCGAGTTTGCTCAACCATTTGGTTATTGAGCAGTTTAACCAGTTTGTCGGTTTGATTCATTTGTGTGCCTCCTTGGGCGGTTTGTGTTAATTCAAGTTAAGGTAAAACTTCAAGAGCTCAATGTCCTTTTGATCCTTGTCACGATTGAGGAACATTTTGAACTTGAGTTGGTCTTCTGGCTTTTGTACGCTGAAAGTCAACGTACGTTTTGCTTTCATTCCGAACTCTTGGACTTCTTGCTCGAACGACATGATCAGGTTAACGTCGCCGTAGATACGAGGGTCAGTTTGAAAGATCTCGATCGGGCCAAGTTGCAGAACCTTATCCCCGTATTTGAGCTGGATCGCATCGGGCTTGAGGTAGCTGCGTGTCGACACAGTGAACTGTCCTGTCTCAAGGAGTTTTTCAAAGTCGCGTTCGGAGACAATCAGATCGATGTCTTTGCAGGTCTCTGGACGAATGCCCGAGACTACCATGGCTGTACCGGCAATGGCTGCGCAGCTCACACCAAATGTTTCCATAAGCTCTCGAACAATTTTGATAACCTCACCATAAGTGAAGTCAGAAGTTTTCGTTTCAATGGTTTTCAGCATTTTAAATTCCTCTAACATAAAAATTTTAAATGAGTAATGTATTTACTCGAGACAGTGATATATATCTGAAATGAAATATACTACACGAACCGACAGCATAAGCCCCTCCCACACTGGGGAGGGGTATTTATGCCGTTATTTAACAATCACAAGGATCGTCACCGGGTGGGTACGCATCACCTGTGTCCTGGACTCGTTTTTTCAACAGGACAGTAGCATCACCGAGAAAGACATAGTGATCAGGTCTGAAGGTAAAGGTGATAGGAAGCATCCCTTCATCAGGGAATGGTCCGATCGTCTCTTTGAGGATGTCCTCTTTTACCAATGCGGTACCGAAGGTCTGGTTAAAGACCTCAATCAAATCGTGCGTATTGAGCGCACCTTGCTCTGTGTCCAAGAGTATAGGATCAGCGATCCCTAGTATCTTGAACATTTTCGCGCCTGTGTGTCGCTGGTAGTTGATCATGGACGAGCCGTAGAACATTTCTGCCTTTGGCTTGGCCGTGATAGTTACCGTGGTATTGAAGCACCCGCACAGTTCAGGCACGTAATAAGGACGAGGCTTGTCAATGTCAAACAATTCGAGCTTGATTTGTTTTCCTGTACTAGCCTGAATGATCGCCGCCAAAGCTTCTTGCTCTGGTAGTTTGACGATCTGTTCATACGTATAACTCATGTCGTGATCTCACTCTTTTTGTTAATTGAACGTAACTCAGAAGTCTAGGTCACGCTGAACAAAGAATACGAGGACGGTACTGGTGACATAGGTCTGTGCAGCAGGGCCTGTGTCAATTAACTGAGTCGAGTGTTCTGCACCGATCAGTACGCCTTGAAACAGACGCAGTGTATCGCCGTCCATGTACTTGACCCGGGCATTCATCCCAGGCACTAGTTTGGTTGGGTGAGAGTAATCCCAAGCGCAGGTAAAGTAACTCCCTGCTCGAGAGGCCAGCTTACTTGCTTCATTGAGCGAGTTAGCCGTGATGCGTGTCGGTGAGGGAGGCGCGAAGTCAAACTCACGCGTACTCTTTTCACTGACGAATTCGCTCGTGCGAGTAGCACGAGAGGCAATAGCACGCCCGTCCTCAGTGACCTCGACCATACGTTCGATAAAACCAGAGGCATCAGCAAACCGTGTACCGTTACCAAAGTTCATTTGTTCTTTGGCAGCGTGTTCGACTAACTGCTTTTCCCCAGAGGCAACAACAAGAAAGGAAGAGCCGTCTTCAATCCAGGTTCTGTCCAGTCCAATAATCAAGTTACTGGGAACCACTACCACTTCTAGATTGACAACGTCTCGCCCAAAGTTCTCTGTGTTGTAGAGCGGGTAGATATACCAGACTAGGTTTCGAATGAAATGGCCAAGTCCCGTATTGTAGACACCACCCAATTGCTTTTGCACCACACCAGGGACATCGAACAAAGCCGTACCTTGCTCAAATGCGTAGACTTCACGTATTTGATCATTATCGGGCTCTTTCATATCAACGCCAATTGGCATGTACTCTTGCTGAGTCTCAATCGCCTTGAACGAATTGGTCAGAATCGATTCAAGTAATGCCTGGGGAGTGGTGGCTCGGTAACTCCCACCGACTTGGATCAAGCGCAATTGCTCGACCGTCTTGTCAATGAGTTGCAGACGGATAACCGTGATGTCGGTCAAGTCCAGACTGTGCTCATCGATGTCCTGTCCCTTGGATGCTTCTAGGGCAGGCAATCCTTCATTTTGCAAGATCGCTCGATACAGTGTGCTTGTGCTACCACCGATCACTTTACCGTCAACGTAGCGAACAGGACCGAACGGGCGTTCAGTCAGAAAGACTTCCAAGTTATCTTTATTCTTGAAAATCTTCTCAACGTAAAAGCCCATCGGAACATACGCTTCGACAAAAAGTTCAGCGTAGCAGTTATTCTCGTAGTCCTCACGAGAATCAATGTTAACCACTTTCAAGGCACGGTGTGCAACACCATCGACCACCACGTCTAGAAAGTACTCCGAGTACTGATACGGAGCAGTAGACTGAATGATGCGATTGATCTCTTGAAAGAGAGGATTGTTTCGTTGTTCGTTCATCGTCTAAAGGATCGCTCAAACAAATCACCCAGACTCTGACGAGCAGGAAAGCGTGCAGCTTCCCTTTCTTCCTCGGTCATGTTCTTTTCCTGACGCAGCTTGTCCTGGTTCTCAGGACTGAATAGTGCAAGCAGGTCGTGTGTGCTAAAGCCCTGTGCGCCAGCGAGCATATTGGCAAAGGTGTCTTCGGACTTCTCTTTAAAGAAGTACTTAGCCTTGTCATAGACTTCGTTAGCGAACTTATCGAGCAAGAGCAGATCGTCGACGGGGCACGTACCTGGGTTGTAGCGAGTGGTGACGCGCTGGCGCCAGCTCATCAGGTGAGCCTGCACGTTGTCGTAGATCAATTTGGTATCAGCATACCGAGGAATACGAATGGAGTAGCCCTTGCCCCAATGGGTGGCCATGCGAGCTATCGACCATAGTCGATCGACCCATTCTGTTGCCATAGCCTCATCCATCGGAGCGTATCCAGAGATAGGCGTGCCATGCTTTTGAATTTCATCGATGGTTCGAATGTCGGCCATGCGGACACGACAAAAGAACTTGTGATGAAAGATACCAGGTCGGTTATCGGGTATCTCTACCCCACCACCGATCATGTTGTAGCGATTAAACATTACAGACCTCGTAAGTTAGCTTGCATGAGAAGCAAAAGAAATGGAGTGTAGTAAAACTGCTCCAATAAATCCCAGCTTTCATGGTTCTCAATTAAGTCCTGTAATATAGACGGCTGAGATGGCTTTTTGTCCATGTAGTCTGTGAGCAGTCGCTCCATGGCGCTCATCGCAGCTAGATCACGTTCGTAGAACGCCTTGGTAAAGATGTAGTAATCGTCAGCCAAGATCGGGTGAATCAATGGTGCGTTCCCGTAGACCGTCTTTGAATGGTTGGTGGGAGCGAAGCGCTCGGCAAGATCCATAGGACGAAATGAGGTATTGACCAGATCCAGTGCTTCGACTGCTTTGCTTGTGTGACGGATCTGGTAATCGATCTTGATCTGCTTATCGAGTGGATAAATCACCTTAGTGAAACGAAGATGATAGATCCCCATGAACTCGGGTCGCTTGGTAAAGGAGCGAGGAGAGACCGTTCCCATGCGATGAACAACGCGTTGGTACAGTGCCTTGTCGCGCTTGAAGATCAGATCAAACACAGTCGTGGCTCGCATCATCTCATCGTCACTGACGTTCATGGTGCGATGCATGCCATACATGGCCTCAGAACTGGTCATGTAAAAGTCAATCATGGCCATGTTCAAGAAGTGGTCGTAATAGTACCCAGTTTGACCAGGGATGATCAGTGTGCGTTTCTCGTTAGAGTAAAACGAACTAAAGTACGTATCGACCATGTGAGGAAAGCGCTCTTGGATGTTACGCACCCAAGCGATGTCCTTATCCTCGATCAATGGAGACTGTCCGTGATTGAGAAAGTCCTCACGGTAGTAATACGTCTTACCGGTCTTACGATCCAGGTCATACTGAATCTCATTAGTCAGAAAGTCTTTGAGACGATAACGGATCTCATAGACGCCTGCATTAAAGTGTCCTTTGCGCTCAGTGCTGACCACTTCAAAGACAGCTTCACGCCCGTCGGTGCTTTGCGCGATGAAGTTATCCCCATAGTTGGGAATGAACCAGCCAAAGCTCATCACATGGCCACTGCCAGTGACTTCCATGCGCTTGGTCTTTTGATCTTGGGAGCTGGACAAAGGACTATTGACAAAGATAACCATGTCAACAACTTTCTCGAACTGCTGCCAGACCGGGTTGAGGCTGATATCCTGACCGCGAGCCTCATCGTCAGTACCGTGTACACCACGATAGTAGACGTTGCTCATCTTGAACCCGCTCAGTGTGGGCAGGATCTGATTCTGACTCAGGTAGTCCGTATCGATGACATTGTTACGATACGTTGGCTCAGCCACTTTGGGGGTGACGTACTTAGCAGGGACCACTGGGTCCTTTGAGTCGTCTTCGAAAATGAAACTCATGGCAAGCCATCTCCTCGTTCAGTTAAGATAAATTGAGTGCTGACAGTACGCATAGCGACATTGCGCTTATCGTAACCGTAGATCTCTTCGTAGCAGGTGTTTTTAACAACCAAACCCGGTGGGTCACCGACCACTTTAATACAACCACTTTTATCAGGGAACAGATTGTCGATGATCTCTTTAAAGATATCACCATTGTCTGCTAGTCGGTCTCTGGCATCATCGTCGAGCAGCTGAAGGTCTGTTACCAAGCTAAAACGAATCCGATGTTCATTGCGAAGACTCAATGGTTTTTTCGCATAGATGTTCAGATCTTTATCGATCCCGATAAAGCTCGGCTCCATCATCTTGTTGTTGATGTACAGCTGCAGCTGGAAGATGCTACGGTAATGTTCAGTCATGAACTTCCATTCGGTGTCTTTAATAAAGCGCATGTATTTACGCTCTAGACGAAAGTCTGACAAATTACCAAAGACAGTGCCTGCTTCTGTGCCAGGGATACGACACAATGCAGTGACAATACGTACCGTACTGGGAACAATGAAGCGAGGATGGAAATCATCGAACGAAGGATAAGCACGACCGCGACGAGCCAGATAGCCCTGGGTCATGTAGTTCTGTTCAAAGTACCGAGTACCTGTCTGACTCCAGTGTAGTGCCTCAGGATAGTTCAGCTCTTCATCATCGGTCTCTTTGGGCCGATAGAGTGAATCAAGAAGCTGGTTGTGCATGATAATGGGATAGCGCATGGCGATCTCATTGGGCATGGAAAACAAGAAGCTGTACGAGAAGCTAATCTCCCAGGCCGTGGCATTGTCGACTCGACTGCCTTTATCAGGGACAGTGTCGAATTCAAACCAACCCACCACGCGAGTGGTCTTCTCACGCTTGGCGTAGATTTCCTGAGAACCTGTCTGATTGGTGATGGTTCCAATGTCACCACTAGCATGTGCTTCAAAGTACTCTTGGAATGTCTGACCGTATCCATCGACATTCTCACGCAAGCGATGCAATTCCTTGAGAACGAAAAGCCATTCCTCAGGAATCAAGTAGCTGTAAGTTGGTTCATGGACAAAGCCTTGTCGGTTCTGGCCCGCACGGGCCTGTATGCCGTCACGCCATGCTCGTGCTTTAGCCTCAGAGCTTGCACGATAGCTGATTGTCAGTGTGATTTTGTGATTCTTAAAAGCAGGACGCAAAAAGATCTCACGAGCAGGATCTAACCAGATAAGCTGATTGCCTGGAATAATCGCCCCTGAGTTCAATGCATCGTCAGTAGGCTCCATGTTGACCTGGACATCCAATGACTTATCCGCATCGAAAATCATGTTCTGCGTGCCCTCAGCACGCTCTTGCAAACTGGAGCCTGTTTGTAATTGTGCCTCAGGCACTTCGTTGTGTAAGACACGCGCTTTAATGTCCAGATGTGTCCATCTGGCCACATCACGCACCACCTCAAAGATCAATGGACGCACGCACGTGGTGTTGACCTCAGGGATGGGTAGACTGGCTATAGGCATGAGCCACACTCCCATTAAATAAAAGTAGATAGACAAAGGTGTATACACACGATAAAAACGATTTGTCCTAATTGACGGCATAAATAGGAGAACCCGAAGGTCCTCCTATTTTACCTAATGCTAACTAAAGCCGATTGCTTTAATTAGGCAGGAACAACGGCGCTACCAGGAGTGCCAGCCAGAGCGCGAGGGATCTTGTTCACATCCAGTGCGTTCTTGCTTTCTTTGGCAGCCTTGTTGGCCTTCAGGGTCAGGTCCACGTACAGAGTGGTGTCACGGCACAGGCCCAGAGCGTACTTGCTGAAGGTTGTACCAGGTTCAGCCATCATGCGCACCGACACGGCCGACAGAGCACGCAGAGCTTGCGAGAAGCGCTGGAACAGATTGCCTTGCAGGTTCGGACCGATGTCCTTAGGAATGGCTTTCATGATTGCGTTGTAGGCAGCCTTGGCAGCTTTTTCCGATTCACGCAGTTTGCCCGATTCGGCCACGATTTCCTTGGCAACCTTGATGGCAGCTTTGGCTTCAGCCACGGTCATGGTGGTGACGTTCTCGTCAACCGTGACACCAGGCTTGTCTTTCATGGCCACGCTGTAAGAGCGCAGGTTTTCCATCAGGCCCTTGGATTCGTCAGCCATGTACTGAACCAGTACCTTGCCGCCTGGCAGATCGCCCGAGGTGTAGACAGTCTTGCCATCTTTCTTGGAAACGCTGCCGTTGGGCAGACGAGCGGTAACGGCGATCGATTCGAGCATCTTCTGACGAGCGCTGTTCCAGTCGTCAGGGTTTTGAGCCAGTTCTTTGAACAGGGCTTCAGCCTGAGCAGGACGACCTTGGACCGAGGCGTTGATGGTCTGTTGTGCTTGCAGCACGGCAGCCAGCGAACGAGAGAAGGTTGGCGAGACTTTGCCGTTCCAGTTCAGGCGCTGAGCGACGGACTTGTTCTTGACGGTCAGGACGTTGTCGGACTTGACAGCGTTCAGAGCAGCCAGTTGCTTGTCCAGGCGTTTTTCGATCTGGCCAAAGCGGCTCAGCAGGAATTGGATCATCTGGGCGATGCGCTGGATGATTTCTTCCACAGCCTTCTTGGCTTTGGCAGCCCAGTTGGCCATCATTTCACGCACGTTCTCCAGCGAGTGTTGTGTGGAGAAGTGACGCGAGCCGGTACCACCGAACGATTCGACCGAGCTCACCACGCCGTGTGCACCACCAGTACCAGGCACGGAACGAGCAAAGGATTCGACAGCGTGTGTCAGCAAAGCAGCACCGGTGCGATCCAGACCACCGTCGTCCATGGACGCGCCAGCGATGTCAGAGACTTGTTCCAGGCGAGCCAGAGCGTCGATACCGGATTCCAGGCTTTCCACAGCTTCTTCAACGTACTCGGAGACTTCGGCCACGTCAGTGTCCAAAGAATCCACGTCGTCGGTGACGGTAGCGGATGCGACCAGTTCTTCTTCGGTCACGCCTTCAGGGGTGACAACCACGGGAGCGGCAGCACCAGGCTCGCCAGCGACAGGTTCGGTAGGTGTGACAGCGGGTTCACCCGTGCCCAGAGGCTCTTGAGTGCCGGCGCCTTCGCCAGTAGCAGGATCAGGGTTGCCAGCAGCGCCTTGTTCGGCACCAGTAGCAGGATCAGAGCCGGCGCCACCGGCCAGAGGAGCTTCAACGGTCGGATCACCGCCTTCGGTGTTTTCGAACGAGATCGAAGCGCTGCTGTTAGGCACGTGAGCAGCAGCCTGGGTCTTCAGACCAGGAACAGTTTGGGTGTCGGCTTGAGTAAAAGTGCTGTCAGGGTTTTTGTCCAGGGTGTCAGTGATGTCGTTGACACCGAAGCTCTCCAAAGAGCTCAACAGACCAAAGCGAGATTTGTTAGGCATTAAATGCTCCATTACTTAAAAAAGAGGTGAGCAGATGAGTCAAGCTCAACTGTTCAGGGTTTTCGTCTTCTTTCGAAAAAAGATGGGAAAGAATAACAACGCAATGCTCGTGCAGAACACACGGTGTATCTCTCATAGTAATACAAGTATCTTTCCCATTGACTGTGTAAGGACAAGTGGCTAATTGTGAACAGCTCCTGCCTTACTTGTTCAAAAAATATAGGCTTAGATCTCCAGATCAATCAAGCCACGTTCAATAAGAACGACAGCGCTAAAGCTCGAACGCATACCGATCGAGGACAGCTGCGCTGGAAAGACTACAGCGGCACGCACCATCGATTCGAACATGCGCAGCAGACCAGCAAAGCGAGCAGCTTCCTCATTTGACTCTAGAGAGTCAGCCAGTTTCTTAGCGGTTAGCAGTGGGCGCAAGGCAATGCGACTGATCTTCAAGTATTCTTTCTCGACCGGATCGATCGCATCGACAAACGAATTGATGCTGGTGCAAATTGCGCGAGCTTGTTTGACGCTAAGTGTAATCGTCTTCTCGCCCGATTCTAAGCGAGATGGTTTAGGGATGCGTCCCCAGTAGTACCCAGAGAACATGGGATCTGGCATACCCATCACAGGAATCAGTTTACCGAGCACAACGTGATTGCTCAATGTGTAACCGACAATACGATAGTCGGTAGGCTGGCCAGGTAAGTTGCTGGCTGCTAAAATATCAGCAGTTGGGATGAGATTCGTTAACCAACGTTTTCGATCTGGCTCATTGTGAATCAGCTTGATAGCCCGCACAAAGGTTTCGGCCGAATAATAACCACGATAGTCATCTCCGCCGGTCTGGGCCTGCTTGTTATTGTGTTCGGCGATGTCACGCAATTCATCGACCACAATACGCACCGCTTGATCGTAGTCCTTGACCAGATTGGCATCAGGACGAATCAGCTCGATGAGCTTGGCAATTAACTGAAAGCTCTTTTCGTAATCACCGGACAGTTTCCAGTTCTCGAGCAGGTTTTCAACCTTAGTCAGATCACCGACTTTGACAACAATGTCAGCACGATCGCTAAACTTGGTCAGCTTCTTCAATGTCGCAGTGGCACGATCTTTCATCATACCACGAGCCATGGACGTACGAGTAAAGACCGTCACAATCCATTCAGTGACTCGTTCCAGCGATTTGATGATCGCATCGATCATGCGTTTGATAAACGCACGGATCTTACCGACTACACTGGAGAACGATTCATTGCTCTCGATGATCATGCCGCCTGAATCACTTGGATTGACACCGCATGAAGCACACACGCATTCAAAGTTCAAAATCAGTGAGTCAAGCTTACGAGGATCATCTTCAGTGCCTGCGCCCTCGAGCAGATTAGCCGCTTGTTGAGTAAAATCCAGTCCTTGAGAGATCAACGACAGATTAGACTCAATGCTGGCGAACTCTTTAGGATCAATTAAAAGTTCCTTGTCCATTTTTCATTCCAGATTAAGTTTTCAAATCAGACCTGTACTGTTCCATAGACTTACGTACATGGGCCAGTGCAGAGTCAAGCGTCTTGAGGTAGCGGCTACTGAACTCACCAGCTAGGCGCACTTGTTCACGTGCTAGGCTGGTGTAGTATTTGTAGAACGCACGCTGAATATCAGCGCCTTTGTTTTGTTCCGATTCGAGCTGACCCAATGCCTTGTTCATCTCCTCTAAGATGGACTGGACATCAGATTCAAATTGAGCGTAGCCTCGATAGGCACCTGTGCACGATTGCAGCGTAGTGAGAATCTCACGCACCGACAAGGTAGGGATGGTGTTGCCCGATACCTGGGAGAGTTCAACATCAGGGTCGCCCTTCTCAACTCGTACACCATAGCCTTGAGCGATAAATGGATACGATTTAGAGACGGCATACTCACTGCCATAACGAGCAGGTGAGACAGCAGGATCAATCTCGGACTGAACCAAACACCAGTTGCCTGGAAACGTAGGACTGCGGCGAGACTTCAATAACGGATGAATGGAGTATTTCTCTTTAGTCTTTGCGTCGATCTCGGTTCGACACACCGACAGTACATTCATCTTGGGAAGCTGATCAACACTGATCATGTCTTTGCGACTGAGCTCGCGCAACTGGCGCAAGTTCTTTATTTGTGAGCTTTGATAGCTCTGCACTTCACGATACAGATTGCTGGCATTATTTAAAAAGCCAACAATATTACCGAAGGTCACACTACCACGAATGTGTAGATTACTGAGTACGTAGACGTTTCGATAATACGTGTGTGTAATACCCAAATTCTTACTGGCTTTGAATTTGCGGTACATCTGCTCGAGCTCACTAATAGTCGAATCAATGGCCACTGCTCGCGCACGACTTTGTGCATTATGACCCAAAAGCAATCGCATGATAAACCGAAGCGACTTGATGATGGCTTCATACACGCGTTTAGCAACGGCCTTAGCCTTCTCTAAGATGGCACTGGCCTCGTTAGACGGGCTCAGGTGGCTTTCAATACCATAGTCCTCATCATTGATCTGGAGTTCATTTAAAATGCACTCAAGAGCGATTCTGTGGCTTTTAATTGTGGATGCAGTGGGACTGTGGTTCTCCAGACTATTTTGAATGTGGTGTAGCTGATCCAGGCATACGCTGGCTTGATCGATCCGACTGAATGCGTCATTGATCGTTTGGTCCATTTGATTGACCGTCATGATGGATTCCTTTTCTCGGATACAAGAACATAAGATACTCCCGCACCTCTCTTACCCCAGCCATAGTAGCGAGGTAAGAGAGGTACTAGGAAGACCTTATGCCGTCTGTTGTGGTTGCGGCTCAGGTTCTGCTGCCAGGACGTCGAACGACTCCTTAGCGAGCAGCATGATCGCAGTGTGATAGCTGGACATATAGCGCAGCATCTCACGTGGACCACTGCAGAACACTGCGATGGCACGAGACAACGAGGTCTTGATCAGTTCGTCAGGATCCATCTTGGCAATCGAAGGAGACAGACCGTCAAGAACCTGGATAACCTCACCCGCGTACTTGAGCAGCTTAGTGATCACCATCTCATTGAGCTTGATGGTATTGTCCAGCGCGATCAGCGCTTCTTTGGACAAGCTGTTGATCTTGGCGCCTTCTTGATCGCCAGAGGCAAACACTTCGCAGCGTAGGGTATCCAGATCAGGTCCTTTGATCTCCGAACCGACCAAGAACACTACATCGCCGGCCAACTTTTCAGTTGCAGCAACAACGTTCAGGCCAGCACGACTGTAGGAGTCTTGCATCTGGTGATCGGCCTTGACCATGGCACGGTACTGGGGTGTTTTGACTCCAGCGGATTCACCTTGATTGGCTGCCATGACAACCGAGACCAGTTCAGACTTGGCCCAAGCACTGTGATCGACTGCCAAAGACAGAATGATCTCACCGACGTTAAATACGCTGTCAGTGATCTGACCGTCAATGGTCAACAGACTTGCCAAGGAAGGCGACTCCAATGGACGACCTTCTTGCAGCTTGAGTTGATCGAGGCTAGCACGCATCGAAGCCCAGGCTTCACGCTGTTCAGGCAGTTCGGTGCTGACTTTGCGGTAGAGTTCGCCCAACTTGGAACGAGTCTGTTCGGCTGCGATGTAGGTTGCCTCTTGGGCAGGATCCTCGCTGAGCAAGTCGATCTTGTAGCCAAGTACCTGTTCAGCACGGCGGGCCAGACTTTCCATACCGATCTTACCCATACGCATTACTGCGCGATAGGCCTCAGTAGCGGCCTCGTCCTTTTCGCCTTCCTTTTGCTCGTCTTCCTTCTTGACGGACTCAGGATGGCGGTCAGCCACTTGCTCGGCGATCTCAACCAGGCGCTTGCTGATCGATACAGCTTCTTCGATCATTTCACGATTTTGTTGGGTTTGACTGGAGTCTTCGCTGCGCTCTTTCTTGATGTCCTCAGCGATTTCGTCAGAGCTACGCTCTAGCTCTTGACCGTCGTCTTCGCTGCCTTCTTTGCCGGCGCCTTCTTTGTCGTTGCCTTGACCGCCTTGGTCGCCTTCTTGGCTGGTGCTTTGACTGTCGCCACTTTGGTCGCTACCTTGCTCGCCCGCTTGCTTGGGCTCTTGGCTGCCGCCTTGTTCGTCGCTGCCTGCCCCTGCGTTTTCAGATCCCGAATCGGTGCTGGCTTTGTCGTCACCTGTGTCGGGTGTTGCGCCTTGGCCTGCTCCTTGATCTGCTGCAGGTTCACTGCTGGAGCTGGGTTCGCTGGCTTGACTTCCTTTGTCGTCGCCTGAGGAGTTTGGGTCGTCGAAGGCGTTGGGTTCTTCGCCGGTACCACCAGTACCTTCGCTGCCAGATCCACCGGCTTGCTCACCGGCACCACCTGTGTCGTCTTTGAAGGGGTCTGTGTCGTCGGTTGGTTCACCGGCACCAGGCTGGGCATCAGTGCCTTGCTCAGAGGAATCGGGCTCGCTGGCGGGCTCGGCTGACTTAGCTGGATCTTGTTTGGACTGCTCTGCGAGCTCTGCAAGGGCGGCGTCTGGGTTGTCGCCTGCGTTGGTGCCACTGTTGGTATCGCTACCTTCTGCTTGCTGAACGGGTTCAGCCGGCTGAGCGCCGCCTTCAGGTTCAGTAGTGCCATTGGTATTCTCCTGTTGTTTAGAATTGACCGCTTGGAAGATGCCTTTGGCCACTTCAGTACCAGCGTTCGATGGGGGGTTGGTATTGACTTCGTTAGGGTTGGTTGCAGCTTGCTCAGCTGGCGCTGCGGCTGTCTGACCAGGTGCGGGAGCAGGTGCTTGGGCTGGCGCTGCGCTTTGACCCAGCATCGATTTGACGGCGTCGTCGATCGATTGAGTAGTGACTTCCATTGTTTAATCCTCTTTAGTGAGTTTAAGCAGTTTGCTAGTTGCGCCGATAGCCTCAAAGAAACCTTGAGTGCACATGCAAATAGCGTGTGTGTTGGTTGCAAAGAGCATGATCTGACGAATGGCCTTAGCCACTTGTTTGTTCATGTTCAGTTGCGTATTGTCGTTGTATTCCTCGATTGCATCCTCAATACCATCACACACGAGCTTGAGGGTCTTCATCTGTTCGATTAAATCGTCCAGACTGTTTTCAATTCGAGGCAGAATTTGGTTATGACCTAACTCACCCATGGCGTTGTAGTAGTCCGTGGTGTTCTGAGCCAGAACGTCAGAGATCTCCACATTGCGGGGACGGTCATAGTAGGCGTGCAGTGATGCAAACTCACGCTCAACGACATAAGCGTCAGTGTCTCGACTACCAGTATCGACCTCCAGCCACATGAGTCGATAAGGACCGACCAATGAGTTAGCACGCACCGTGACATTGCCTATATTGCGAACTTCCACCAGATCGCGAGGCGGGCGGATTTGAGTCAAAGAGATGTATTCGAGATTGGATGGATCAGACATCGTTGAGAAAAAACCATCGACAACGATACCCTGATTAGTAACCATCTCCATGATCAGACCACCAGCTTGCTCAAAGCGCTCGGCTGGATTGCCACCGTATTCAATGTCAGGTCCAATCAGTGTAGCCAGCTCACTGGTGATCAGAGAAATAGCGTCTGGATCGAACATGGGCGAGCTTGAGTCAAGAACAGCTTGTTCGGCAGCACCGACCATGTCTTTGGTCTCTTTAGCTAACTTGCTAAAAGAGTCGAGCATCTCTTTAGTCTTTTTCAGTGTCTGAACAGTCATCTCACTCTGAGCACTGACGGCAGACTCAATAGCGATTTCTGTAGCACGCTCAGAAGTACGTGCATCTTCCATCGCTGACAAAGAGGGAACCAATTCACCGGGACGAGCAGTGATTGTCATCTCACGCATTGTGCGACGAGCTACCGAATCACCGGCATTGGTCTGTTCAATGACGTCAGAGAACAGCTGACCTTTGTTGAGCTCTTGGTCAATTTGCCCAATCTGAGCAATAGCTTGGTTAGGATTTTCCATTACATTTTTCCATGACAAAATAAAAGACAGACCAGCACCATACAAGGGCCGGTCTGCGTATTATTTCAGATAGCCCTTACCAGGGTTTACCAAAGAGCAAGGCCAGCGTCATCACATAGTCATCCAGACCACCGTCATGACGTACCCAACGTGCAAACACTTCAGGCCAGCGAGCCTGTTCACCGCCACTGCCTAACGTGCGCAGATGCGACAGATCGGACAATGTTGCTTCGGTCAGACCGATACGCTCGTGGTCCATAACCACATGTCCTTGACGGGCAAACAGGTCACGGTACAAGGTGATCGACATCTTTCGACGACCGCCTGTAATAAAGCGCAAGGTGTCTTCCAGAAAACTGGCATGTAACTGAGTCAGTTCAGGCGACTGGGCTTGGGACAGAACCCAATCACCAATCAAACCACCATGAAACGATTCAAAGCCTGCTTCAAAGAACTCTTGACGAAAGGCGAACGAGCCCAGGCTACGAGTGCCGGCTTGGTATTTGTCAAACAGCTTTTCGATTCGTGTGTTGTAGCGACGAATCTCTTTGGGCTTGTCCATTACCCGAAAGCTATTGAAAGTGGCGCTTGGATCCGGTTCACTGACCTGTGGACGTGGATCAGGGCCAGGCAGTGCTTTTCCGTAGAACCCACTGGGGTACAGGTGCAGATCATCAGAGACCATAGCGGGCCTCCTTTTCAGCAATCTGTTGAGCCAGTTGATCGATGATGCCAGAGAGCTCTTGGATTTCAGCTTCCAGAGCAGCATCGACTGTACCGTTGCGGCTTTGCTCCAGATACAGACGCTGGACTTCGTACATGCGCAAGGTTTCCTTTTCTTCCTTCAGACGCATCGCTTGTATCTCAGCGTAGTACTGCATAGGACGGTAGAAAGGATTCCAGTCCGTATCGAACAGAAAGCCTGCTTTGATTGGATCGACGCGATCCGTACCCTGGACGTAGCTGGCCACAGCGCCGTCGCCGGCCTTGACCACGATCATGGCTGCGCCACGGATCTTCTTTTGTACGTCGGTCTTTAGCTTGAGCAGGGTGGTGACGGCTTCGCAAAATGCAGGATAGCCTTCGGCTAGCTTACCAGTGACTGCTTTAGGGATAGTGACCGATTTGCTGGTGGCCACAGGCAATTCACGATGGTACATGACACGCAACATGATCTTGCCCTGACCCATCACAAACGAGAGCAGTTCCAGGTAACGCAGCACAGCGACCTGTGCGTAGTTGATGGCTTCGGTCTCCAGGGTATCTGGGAAGGTGCGATTGACCAGGTCACGCAATTCAGGCAGTACCTTGTTAGCGTACTGGTATACCTGCAATGTACCAGCTACCGAACCGGCACTGGTTTTGGTGATGCGTTGGAAGTATGTCTCGTTAGCTTTGTTGACATCATTAGTCAAGGCAGCTGGCTTGAGCATTTCAGCACCGTCTTCAAAGCCGGGCAACAACGTGCCAATCAACACGGCTTCCATGGTGCGGATGTCGCCTAAGATGCGTTCCTTTTTGATCGTCGGGGCGAGACGATTGATATATGCTTCGATACTCATTCGAGTTCCTCGTTATTCAGATGTTTGTAGTGTGTCTATCTATTACTAAATAGACACGGGGTTTAATAGGTTACAGATTGCGAGGTACGTTACCGGCAGTCAGGGCACGCAATACTTCGTTGATGTCTGGACCGTCTTTCTTGCTGGAGTTCACCAGCTTAGCAACAGGCACGCTCAGTTTGTGAGCAATACTGTCGTAGTAGAACGTCACCGAATCCCAAGCCGTATCGACAATGACCAGCAGCATGACACCAGTGCGTTCGAACATTTGTTCACGGAACTTCTGGTTATCGAACGAACCACCCAACTTGGCTTCAATTGCGTGAGCTGTTTCCTTGGACAGGAACATCATGTTCGAGGCCATGGCCAAAGAAGGCTGACTGGTCACGATGGTTGCCAGCATGCCTTGTGTCTTTTGAGGAGTCATCGCTGCATACACACCGTCCGTGTCTTGGATCAGCATGTTGCGGTGTTTGCGAGCCAGGTCAGCGGTAAACAGGCCGTCTTGGATCAGCTTCAAACGACCCGACTTCCAGCCTGCCTTACGAGTCAGGTAAGTACCAGTACCACCAAAACGAGTCACGGCAGCGTCGATCAACAGATTGGGATCGGACAGAATCGGAGCCAGACGAATGGTTACTGGCACCTTGTATTCTTCCTTGCCTTCACGCAAGGTCACTTCCAGTAGCTTGCCAACGGCCAGTTCAGGCGAGTCCTTCAGAGCCGACTGAATACCACCACTGGTGGAGTCTTGCTCATTGGAGGCAACAATGGCGTGGATAGGTTGCAGACCGATCTGTTGCTCGCCAAAGCTCTCGTTAGCGAACATCATGTCCTTGAGCACAGGACCTTGACCCGATTCGAGCAGCGCAGTCATATGGCTTTCCATCGAACCGATCACAGTGCCTTCAAATGCAGCCGAGCCAGAGCGATTGGGATTGAGCCGACCGAGACGGTTAATAATTTGAACGCCCTTGACTGTGACCGTGGTCAAGGCAATGGCTTGCATGTACAGTGCGCTGTACTGATTCAAGCTCGTATGAGCAATGTCATGAATGGGTCCGTAGTTTGCCAACGTACCGTCTACGATGACGATCGGTTCACAACGTGCAGACTCAGTGACCCGCATCAGCGAGCCTGAGGTGATGCTTTGTTTGAAAATAGCGCCTAACGTGCGCTGACCAAAGGACAGGGCATTGGCTACCAAGGCGGTGAGCAAAGTGAGTTTGAACATCGTTAAATGACCTCAGGGTTACTTGAATTGATCAAAAATGGGTAGGAACAAGATTTACTTAAATGGGGTTGTCCATGAATGAAGCACCAGTACCTTTCTGGCACAGTCGAGACAGGGCGACGAATCTAATTGAGTTCACCAGTCAAGCTACCAGTATCGGTAGTGTGACTCAACCAATTAGCCGAGCCATGTTTGGCTTTAACCAGTTCGCAACGCCCGGCGCGTTGCCAATGAACAAGAACTTAGCCGGACTTACGTTTTTTACCAGGCCCTTGCTGAACTTAGCAGGCGATAACCTGATCCATAATAGGATTATGGCCAAGCTGGCCACAACCGATCGTGACAATACGACAACCTACATTCGTAATGCCTTGGATAAAGACTCGTATGCAGAGCAGCCAGGGATCGACTTTTCCACGATGTCAAACGTGTTCGATAATTCACAGGCGTTTATCCCGATTCTGTCGGCTTCTTTGGAGACGATCAGTGGATGGCGCGAAGTCGCTCCTCCTACTTACGGATCCAAGCCTGGCACATATCAGGAAGAATATGGCTTTATCGATGGTCCCTCTATCGATTATAAGTCATACGATATAACGGCCACGTTTCGTAACGTTGCTGGTGATCCGATCAGTGAATTATTCATGTATTGGATTCACTACATGGCTTTTGTCTTCGAAGGACGTATGGTTCCTCGTCCTAAGTTCGGACTGAATTTCGAATATGATTTCAATACCCGGATCTATCAACTCCAAATGGATCCGACCCGCACTTATGTCACCAGTATCATTGCATGTGGTGCTGCCTTCCCATTGAACTCGCCCGGTCCGACCCGACATAACGTCGATTACAGCAATCCCATCGGTAACAGTAATGAGAGATTGTCTGTGAACTTTCGCTGCTTCGGTCAGATTTTCCAAGACCCGATTTTGTTCAAGACATTTAATCGATCGGTGGTTTACTTCAATGCCAATATGGCTGAAGGCACGCGCACTCGTTACTACACCAAGATCCCTGCCACACTGATGTCTCTGTTCCGTAACAAGGGCTATCCGTGGATCAACCCTAATACCCAAGAGCTCGAATGGTGGGTAAGCCACCAGATGCTCGACCAGGTCTTAGGTCGTGGTCTGTCAACCCAGATCTGATCCTCATTTAATTTTTCTATAGTGAAGACAATTTATCATGACCAATAGTGTTTTCTTACGGGACCTGGATGCTATCCTTGTAAACCCTGCCTCTATTCAAGAGACGGCGTTGGAGTACATGCGTAGCAAACTCAATAACAACGCATTGGATAACCTGACCGTCTCGCATCCGTTTCCTATGCTCATGGAAGTATGTGCGCACGTAGGTGCAGCCGTTGTGCTGCGCTACGATTCCATGGACCCTCGTCATTATGCAATCAACGCACAGACCCAGGAAGACCTGTATCGTCACATGAACGACAGACAATACATCGGTCGCTTTGCTTTGCCAGCAAATACCAAAGCCTCGATGCTTTTTCGTCTGGCGGACTTAGTTGCACGCATGGTTGACGATCCTGACAATGGGTATAAGAAAATCAAGATCCCTCGTAACTCGACTTTCTCAGTCGGTGGGGTTGACTTCTTACTGCCTTATCCCATTGAGATCCGTCAGGTTCTGGATCAAACCGTTCAGGTGGTCTACGACGCTGATGAGCCCTCGCCCATTATGTCATTGACTTCGAATATTCTCGATTTTGAAGTCGGGGCAGTTGACATGGCCGAACGAGGCTATGAAGAGTACTTGCGCATCAACTTTGACATCGCGCAAACTCGCATCGTTACCAAGAAAGACAAAATCTCCACTTCCAGCTCTTTGCAGATCCAGGTTCCTTTTACGGATCAGTACTACATGGCTCGTGTCTTTTATGAAGATGCCAATAAAGAATGGAATGAGATGTATGTCACCCATGCTGACCACATCTACAACGTCACCCGTCCTACGGCCGTTTTGCGAGTGGTCGATAAGAATCTGTTTGTCACGATCCCTGAGATCTACACACAGACCTTGGGTCTGACTGCAAACGTTCGAGTCGATCTGTACGAGACCATGGGACCGCTCTATATGGACTTGGCTCCCTTTAACGTCACAGACTGGACAGCAACCTGGGCACCGAAGGATAAGAACGATCACGACCAATATACAGCGCCATTGTCTAACCTACAGGTGATGGACGTATACTCCAATGCCATTGTCAATGGGGGTCGAGATGCACTGTCCTTGCAAGAACTACGGGACCGTGTGATCAATGGGGCAACAGGCCCTCAGGACTTGCCTATTACTGACCCTCAGATCAAAGCCGCACTGATCGATCGTGGATACGACATTGTCACCAACGTGGATCTGACGACCAATCGTATCTTCCAAGCCTCTAAGGCGCTTCCACAGCCTCGCCACGAGCAATTGCTCTCGCCTGCCTCACTGAGTATGCAAACACTCATTGTCACGCCTGATGAGGCAGTACTGACTGGCTCGGTGGTTGACAATGGTAATTCGATTACCTTGACACCGAACACCATTTTCCAAAACGTCAATGATCGGGTACGAATTGTACCCAAAGTAGAGGTCGATCAGATCAATGCCCTTGATCCAGATCGCCGTGCTGTGCGCATTACCCAAGGTAATTATTTTTACACGCCTTTCTATTACGTGCTTGAGTCCCAACCTGAGCACTTTGAAATGCGTGCGTATTACTTGGATGCCCCTATAGCGCATTCTCAGTTCCACCTGGGTGCCAATAGCACCACTCGCCTGGTATGTGCACTCGATAAGTACATTCTCACTCGCACACCTTCTGGTTATCGACTGCGCATTGTCACGCGCTCTGATACAGCGGTCAAAGACCTGGCTGACAGTGAGATCTATGCACAGCTGCGCTTTAAACCAGCACTGGAGACTGACAGTGCTTACCAGCTCGGTACTTATGTTGGACGCACTGAGGCTAATGAGCGTATCTTTGAGTTTGATTTGTCAACGAACTACAACGTCATTCGTCATGGCACGGAAAGTGAAGACAACTCGGACTCCATTGAGCTGACTAAGTTCCAGATGTACAACATCAGCGAACAGATTGTCCCAGCACTACTGACCCAGAAGTTTGAGATCATCTTCGCTACCGATATCTACATGGAGCCGACCTGGCAAAAGAATCAGATCGACGACATGCTCGGTCGATTCCAGCTACCACTTCGTATTGCTGCCATCACAGTCTCTTCACTGACGATTGACTTTGGTGTCGCTCTCAAACGACTGTGGTCACGCACTCGTTCCTTAGTAGGCGCAGAGCGCTACGCCAAATATGAGTTCGATGTCTATAAGACCTATCCGGAAGATGTCTACGAGATCTTCGACAATGGAACCACCATCAAAGTGGTCAATGGTCAGGTAGTACGCAATAAGCTGCACTCCAAAGGCGATTACCAGCTCGATCCTGATACAGGCGAGAAGATCATCGAGTTCTATGCTGGTTCAGTCAAGCAAGACTCCGATCATCGCCCTATCTTGCTCGAGCCTCGCCGTCTGTCTCGAGAGATTGACTTGATGCTGGTAGAGGCAGCATACTGGTTCAGTAATGACCAAGTGGCTATCGACTACCGGCAAGAGCTGGCCTCAGTTATTGTCGATTGGATCATGAACGATCTAACGGACCTTCAGCGTCGTGTGCTAGAGCAGTCCAAGATCTTCCTGTACCCCAAGACAACAGTGGGGATGATCGATGTGATGTTCGGAGCAGGTCTGAACACTTCTATCGAAGCTGGCCAGTCCCTGATCGCTACCTTGTCAGTCGATGATAATGTAGCCTCTGATGAGCGCTTGATCACTTCACTGAAGAAGATCACCATTGAAGTGGTCACCAAGCACTTTAAAGGCGACGTGGTCTCGATCTCAGCGATCTTAGAGGAATTGCGCTCTCGCTATAAACTGGATGTCATTGACGTGCGTCTAGAAGGCTTAGGTGGGATGGCTAATAACTTCCCAGTGATCACAGTCCTATCTGAGACTGAACGTTGTTCTTTGGGTAAGCGTCTTGTCGCTCGTCCCGATGGTATCTTAGTTGTTGAAGAGGACATCATCTTCAATATCGTACGACACCGTAAAGATAAGATCGCTACTTAACCCCTATCACGGTATATTTGGAGAGGGTCTGTTCCCTCTCCATTTATGCTGTCAATTCAAACAAAAAAGAAATGACGTCATAAAGCCAGAGCTCAAAGGCTCTGGCAATGTATACATCCCATCTTGTTTAATAGTTAGCTGATATACTTGTTGTATATCAGTGTATGAATAAAACAGAATAAGTGCTCCTACGGAGCAAGGGGTCACTCACCTTCGTATCTCTGTCGAGCTACTTCCGGTTTCATGAGAGACGATCGACTGAGCTGTGCCCATCATCTACTGGTCTACACTATAACTCGTATCGATAATTAAATACAAAAAAGAAAGAGAGCATAAAGCCCTAGAGAGCAATGACGCTCTCTAGGGCAATAGCCGACAGACGTTAGTTAGCTGCTACATGAAAGTCATCGAACGAAGACAGTGGCAATACAAATGTATAGCCTTTCGTGCCCTGGATGTAAGGCACAGCCATGTTCAATGCGTAGCGAGTAGCAACAGATGCTTTGTTGGTCAGCAGATGTGTGAACTGATCGTGATTGCCTTCTGGCAGTCGGAAGTACAACCCGCTTTCAAACAAACGAACATCAGAAGCAGGCACTTCAATGACAGCGAACAACTCATCGCTCTTATCCAGACCCACAATGCCATCGGGCTTTATCAAACCCAAGATTTTAACAGGGATACGGAATTCCCCGTCATTAGGATTGACACCGATGTTAGCAGGTGCCAATGCCACATCTTGGTAGTGTGCATCGGGATCATTGACGCTTGTCAAAGTGATGAACAGACTGCGCAATAGCCGAACCTGAGTCAGGGTAGACAGATCCTTGTACGAACCATAGATCGCCCCATTACCGTTACGCTCTTCATACAACTCAAAGATTGCGTCAACGAGCAATGCTCCGAGCTTTTTGGATTGGTCCTTGAGCTCGTCGGTAACGACAGCAATGCCTTTATCGATGGCGATTGGTTCGGTAATAAACTTACCAAGCAACGGCGTATCGAAATTCTTTATAGCGCCAGGGATCTTCTTACCTGTTGCTTGCTCCTGAGTGCGAAAGATCAAAGTCTGAAGCATCTCAGTGAGTTCTTGGGAGAACTGAAGCTCAGGCAAGTATTCGATCAATGCCACGGCAGGATCACTGTCGTTTTTGAAGTAGAGCTCGAGCATCTTGATGACGTTGCTAAAGCGATTGGCCAGTGTGCGGTAATGCAAGATAGACGCTTGCATGACACGATCGTCAAAGCCTTGCGTATTGCTGTTGCCGATTCGTTGAATGATGATGTCGATCGCTGACAGATCTCGATCCAGTTCGAAGGCGGAAGGACATTGTTCGCGCAGCGCTTTGAGCGCATCAATGTACGGATAGCGACCAAAGCGAATCGACAATAGAAACGAGATCTGCTTGTACAGACGACGCACGTTATTGATCGCTCGACCCTTAGAGTTGGTAGCACGATGAAATGCCCGACGACCATCATGATCGGCCATCTGTGCCATCAGACTTGGTACCGAAGACACCCAGTTCATATCCAGGTCTGCACGCAGGTATTCAAAACCATCGACTGCCGACATGTCGTAGGACAGATCTGTGGTAAAGAACGGATGAGACAGAGGGGAGTTCTTGACCATTTCAGCGACCTGAAAGAAACCTTCACGGAAACGCTCAGGAATCTTCGACGGTTCGATGTCCCAGAGAATTGGAACACGAATGGCGCTATCGCCGGCCAGATCAACCACACAACCCAATGCCTTGATAAAGCGGATTGAGGAACTGCACCAGTGTTTGTAGCTCTCTTCCAGCCCCAGGCAGCGCACCCACATCTGACCGATGTCTTCAGTAGGACTGACTACCGCCAATGCCGTGTAGTGCTTACCGGTGCCGATGTGATAGCTGCGAAATTGATCTTCGATGGCACATACCAGTTCGTAAAAGTCCTTGCGAAAGGAGTTCTCAGTTGCTTGCATTAGTGCAATCTTCCTTGTGTTGAGAGAAAAAATAAAAAGACAGATGGGATTTGTAGGAGCTGCAAGTAAGGCAGCGTCCCAAAAGATTGTTTCAATCTCCTAAGACACTGCCTACTGCAGACCACGTCCTGTTACCAGAACATGGCTTTGTATCGAGCGATGTTCAGAGCATACGCCAAGCATACGCCACCGAACACAAGCAACACAGGTGCTTCATAGCGTTCGATCATGATGCTCTCCTTAACTATACAAGCTATTAATAAAAACATTCATCCGTAGACGAATGCACATACAGCAAGGGATGAGGGCCTTGCTGTTAGGTCTTAGACAAACGGCTTAATCTTTAATGATCTCGGCCATTTTCTGGGCAAGTTCACGGGCCTGCTCACTGGGCTTGATGTCGCGGTCCAGACGAAAGTTGTCGCGACGAGGATCAGACGCTTCCTTGAGTGTCTCGATCAATGCCAGGGACATCGAACGATTGAACACGTCCGTTTGTTCGGGTGTCAATGCAATGCCTTTGGCTTGTGCATAGCGAATCATGTAGGCGTGTTCGATCAGCCGACCGATACGACGAATCAGAACGCCTTGCGTGTCGCTACCGAAGTAGTCCCCAATACTGCACCAGACCCGTTCGTTGACCATGCCATTGTTGTTTTCCAGTGTGACGATGTCGATCTTGGAATCGTACACAATGACTGGATTGACGGGATCGTGATCTTCTTCAAATTCGTAGACCGGATTCATGTTGTCGCGAGGAGCGATACGAACGATCACTGGATCGACCAGATGCGTGTGAGTAAAGCCACCGGCACGATCTGGATTGATGAAGAAGTACACGTTAACTGGATCGGTGTCTTTGTCGCGATAGACGACCGAATCCAAGATAGGACTGAACTGACGTTCATCGTGGACAGGATTACCAAACAGTTCAGCAATGCCGGCTACCGTCATGGCCAGTTCAACGTGATCGCGCTTGGGTGCCATCAGATTGGTGATGACAGCTGGATTGTGTTCGCGAAGTCGCTCCAGGTTATCCAAGATGCGAAAGGTCAGGTCCGACTTCTTGATGACGTTGTAGCCATAACGGTTGTTGATGTCATTGGCACTGGCCGAAGAATCCAAAGGAAACTGGAAAGGGGAATTCAAAACAGGGGTATTCATGACTGTGTACTCACTAATGAAGAAAGAAAAAGTTGTATTGACGGCATAAAGCCCTGGCCAGATGAGCCAGGAAACTTTATACCAGCTGGCACTTACACGTAAGGGACGTGACGATTGCCATTGAGCTCGAAGATACGCTGACGATTCGCTGTCAGTTCAGCTTGCAGGTCTTTGAGCTTTTGTGTGTTGGCACCGAACTCAGTTTCATACTGAGTGATGAACGCTTCACGCTCGGCTTTAGCTTCTGGCTTCTCATCGGTAAAGTGAGCCAGGCTTTTCAATCGAGCAATGACACGATTGAGCTCCGTGTTACGAAGCATAACCTCACTGCGTTCATCTTTGATTGCGTTGTTGCGCATCTTCAGTGTTGTAATTTCGGACAAGGCCATGATGACTTCCTTACATGTTAAGATTCACAGGATAGTCACACATGGACTACCTGTTTAATTTTTAAGCAAATGCGACAAATGCTTGGAGCGTCCTGCCTCAGAGAGCCGGATCTTACCATCGCTAAGTACGACCTGGGTAGGAGCGTCTTTGCTATCACGCAATGCTTTGAGAATGTTAAAGAGCAGGTCCTGGGATTTGCTCTCGATCTCATAGAGATCGTCAACGATTTTTGCAGCGCCTGCGCCTTCAAAGCCCAGTGCCACCAGTTCATCGGTCAGTTTCTTTTTCGCTGCTTTGACAGCTTTGAGAAAATCCATTGCCGAGGTTTCAACGTCGACTACAGGTGTTTGATTTTCAGACATAATAAATACTCACTTGAAGAAAAGTACCAAAGGGTAGATGCCACAGGGACATCCTAGATCAAGTAAGTAATATATATCTGAGTTTTCTTCATTACAGCTAGCGCAGTCCCCGACGATACACATCAAGGATGTTTTGCTGCTGGGTCCCCCACGACAGATTCGTTGAGGAGTTATTGCGGCGATTATCATCACCATGCAATACGATCATGTTCTTAGGTCGAGGACCGTGAAACGCTGAACAGATCAATACGTGCACATACTCAAGACGAGGTTTAGTCTGGCCATCTGGATAGACACTGACTTTCAAGTATCGACCTGCATCCCCACCAAAGGTAGAATTGCCTGTCTTTAAAGTCATGATCTTTCCCTCAGCACTGGCTGCGTGAGCACGATAGCCAGGTATGAGAAACCAGCCAGGATACCCGATGAGTGGTTTGGGCTTATAGCTCGAACTCATAACGCAGTGGGCTCATGGTAAATAGATTACAGTAAATGCTTGACATAGCATCAACGTAAATAGGCAGCATAATGGCCCTCCCTTGACGGGGAGGGCTGTATGCCGTTAACCTACCTTACGGATACTGCGCATAGACTGCGCTGTTACCAAAAGGTGTTCCAAGCAATCCACTGGACTCCTCGATGCGACGTGGCTCGTCGTCAACAGGTTCGCGAGGCACGTTACGAAGTGCACGTGGTACATCCGAGAACAGTCCTTCAGACTGGTCGTGAATGTTCTCATTAGAGGCACTGGTCTTGTCCTCATTATCAAACGCCGACTTTTCTTTCTTTAGCGTCTTGACTAAAGAGAAGGCATGAGTGCTCATGCCAGTTTGCTGTGAGGTCAGCATATAGACAAGCGTAGAAGAAGTAGACAAGATCTTAGAGCTCAGGCGGAGTAATTTCAAAGCAGGTTTGCTTTGATCGTCTCCGACTAATTTATCAATGAGCTTGATCACGTCTTCACTTTGCTTGACAATCGCCCCGACATCCAGGTTGCTGGGGATGATCTTCTGGGCGGCCTCATTGTCTTTGAGAAGCTTGTTGATAGGTGCGTAAACACCAGAGGCAATCTGTACGGGTACGTTGCTTGCCTTGACAGTGGCATACCAGGCAGCGTCAAAGTCTTCAGCAGGTGGCGACAAGCGCTCTAGAACATCATCAAGTCCGTTATTGGAGTTCGTGATGTTTTTGATTTCACGAAGCAAGACACTGTAGGAGCGAAGGATAGCATCAAAGAAATCCTTGGCAGCACCCACACCTTGATTAGCGGTGATGGTGGTCATAGTCAGCAGGCTGTAGGCAAGTTTGACCTGCTTCTGAACACGAGCAACAACAGCCTCATCTTGTTCCAACTTGGGGTTGGGTTTGTCAAGAAGCTTTTGAAGCGCTTTAATGTCGTCTTCGGTTCCAGCCGCATTACCATGACGAATCTTGTTATACCACTCACGAACCTTCTTGATCATGGCATAGACTTTCTTACGAATCCAGTCAATAGCCTGCTTGACCTTGTCGCTCACATTGAACGCTTCCATTGCTTGGACGCTACGGATGCTGTTCATGTTAAAGTTAGTGGGATTATCGCCCACGCCCAGTGGCCCAGCCGAGTCATAGGACTCGCTAGCAGGAATGCCTGGATCTAACTCAACACGATCGCGCTCGAGCTCTTGCTCAAAGGCTGCTTCATCCAGATCACCGAAGTAGTCGAAGATATTACTGATCTGACTTTCAGTAGATCCCACCCAACCGAGCAGTTCCAGACCAGGGATGTCGATGGATTCATTACCAGCCACTTCTTCACCGAACATCGAACTCAGTACCATATTGCCGTACTTGAGCAAGAGTTCGTTGATCATTGACATAGCGTGGACAAAGTCCAAGATATCGTTCAGATGAGAACCAGCTTGCTTGATGGCGTCGGTAAAGGTCTTGACAGCAGCACGTTCTGAATCAGAGAAGTCACCCAGGTTATTGAGGTTCTCCAATGCATCCAATGCCTTGTCGGACTCTTGAATGGAGTTGTTAACCGTTTGCAGGTTATCAACAACAGCAGTCAGTGAACTTGCCTGACGCTCACGGTTCTTTTTCAAGTCACCAAAGATACGCATGGCATCGCGCACCGAACCGATAGTCTCCTTACTGGGAACGGCTTCAGTCTTGGCGACGTTAAGCGAATTGCCCATGGTAAAGAAGCGACCACTGACAAGCTTAGCAGCCGCTTCATTGAGACGATCTGCCGAGCCTGGTCGGATACTACCAACGGAGCCACTGATGACTGACTGAACTTCTCCAGCCATAGCTGACATCTGACGCAATACGTTAGCCACACTCAAACTGCCCAGAGCGTGCGCCACCCAGGGATTAGTCTGGGACTTATTGACAACGGACTGAGCCATGTCGATGATGGCTTTTTCTTTTCCTTCAGCTTTCTTTTTCGCTTCAGGTCCTTTAGCTTCAGCTTGGCGAACGTTGTCAGTGAAGACTTCTTCTTCACGTTTGCCTGCTTCTTGAAGCTTAACGTCGACTTCTTCCAGTTTGGAGTCCGTCTCTTCAGCTTTCTTTTTGTGGTCACGCTTGAAGATGTTCTTAGCTTTCTCAGCTAACTTCTTCCAAGCTTTGGAGATCCAACCGAGCAGCTTTTCCAAGAAGGCTTTGATCTTCTCACTGAAAGCTTCCAGAGATGACGTTAGCAGCGTACCAGAGGGCACGGTGCTGTACATATTGGGATTGCGCAACCGAACATCAGGATCAATGGCGATCGCCTCGTTAGCGGCGTCTACGCTCATCCCAGAGACTTTGACTGTACTGATCAAACCAGAGAACGATTCAATAGCAAACGAGATCTTCTCGTATTGACGCTCGTCCTCTTCAGTGGCAAACTGATGATGCTCAGCAATACCTTCTTCAGTCATGCCTTCAGGATTGAAGAAGTTCTCTACGGTGCTCTCGAGCGTTTCAGCAGTCTCGCCACCGTCAGTGAAGACATCGATACCGTTGGCACGGTCGTGATCAGTCGGTTTATTTTGCTCTGGGTCTACAGCACCAATGATAGGCGCCTCTTGCGTCTCCAAAGGGACGCCAGCATTCAGACTCATTGTCATGTTTATACCCTTAATTTTAACTAACAGCACAAAACGGAAAGGGCGAACCCTTTCCGCCTTGCTGTGGTTTACCGATTAGTGTCTATTAGACCTTATTGCCCTGGGCATCGACTACGTCGTCGCCAGTGATCACACCATCGACTTTACCGCCACTGGCCTTGGGAGCATCCATGCTTGTCGTGCCCTTGCCCTCAGACGGTACTTTCCAGCCGCCCAAGATACGGTCAGCTTGGATGACCGAATCGATGTACAGCTTTTCAGTACGGGCCAAATTGGATAGAGCCGCGAAGATGCGAGACTGTTCACGCAAATAGCCAGCCATATCGCCAATAGCAATGCTAGGAGTGATAGCTGTGTTCAGACGCAGTTGTTGTAAGGCCATATAAGCTTTATCGATCGCAGGATCGGCCAGTGCACCAGCACGCTTTTCTGCCTGAGCGATCAAGCCGTGCAATTGACTGCGATGCTTTTGACGGCCTTTGAAGTACTGTTCAGCCGCTTTGGTCAGACCGTCACTGGACTTCAGATCCAGATTCAGATCTTTAGCAGGTTGGACCAGTTCGCTGACTTTGGTAAACAGCTCTTCTTTGGTGTTGTCTTGCAACCCGTTTTGAGCCAGTCCGTCTTTCTTAGCCTGTTCAAATTCTTCAGCCGTCACTGCACCACGGTAGGCTTTGTTGACGATTTCGTTGACCTTCTTGGCCGCTTCAGCACCATAAGTCTTGCCGCCAGTGAGCTTTTCGATGTCAAGCATCAGTCCCAGCTTGGTAGCATCACGAACCATTTCAGCGATGGCTTCTTTGATTCGCGTCGAGGCCGAGTTCACTTTGACAGCGTACTTGGCACCCCATTCCTTGTCAGCCACTTCCCAAGTGAGGTTCGCGCCCATGCTGCGCACACGGTTCTCCAGCAGTTCAAAGCTGGCCTTTTCTTTTTCGCCTTGTTTGCGAAAACGCACATTGTCAACAATGCGCAAAATCTGTTTGTAGACACGGCGAACAAACGTAGCCACAGTGGTGACCACACGAGACATGTAATCGTCCAGTCGGCCTTCCAGACCAGTGACCATATCGCCAGTGGCAACCGAATGGCTTTCAATGCCAGGCATCCACTGATTGCGACGACCCACACTTTCAATGGTGGCTTGTACGGCGTGCAAACGAGCAATAGCCGATTCCAGACCGACTTCGTCCAATACAACGGTATCGGAGATTTCGGCTTCTTCTTCTTGGGACAGCGGTGCTGCCACCTGTTCATTCATTTTGAGCAATTCGTCATAGGTAGACATTATTGGTTCTCACAAAAAAGAGAGGGTTCAAATAAAGAGTGAGGGCGTTTGTTGCGTTCAGACAGCAGCAGCATCGATAGCACGATAGACCGAGTTATCGAAACTGTGAATCAGATCCACAACATGAAGGACACGACGCTGTACACGAATGATGTCAGACAAGGCACTGACACGACGACGAAGTGCTTGAACAGTCTCAGAACTGATACCGCGTTCAGTATCGTTTTGCGATACCTTGTGTAATTTATCCAGACCAATAGCGAGTTTGTCGTTCTCACCGGCATCGATTCGTTGCTGCAGATCTTTGATCATGGACAGCAATGTCTCGTGAGCCTGGATACGACCATCGGCGTACTTGATCAGGAACTTGGGGATCTCGGCTTCAGGAATAGGTTTGGCTTCGTAGGTCAGCTGCTCGGCTGTCAGACGTGCCTTGGTCATCTGTTCAGAGTCCAAGTTGTCCTTATCGAGCGTAGCGACGAATTCTTCCTGATTAGCCTCTACATCGCTTAGCAATTCAGCTAGGGCACGGTTACTGTCGATCACCATCTTGTTAAAGACAGGGATGTACTCAGCAATCACTTCGCTGGCTTTACCCAGGCTATTGATCATTTCGCGCTCACCAGCCACATCAAAGACCCAGTCACTGATCTCCGAGGAGAACAGTTTCTTAAAGCCCTTGAGTTCGTTTTTCTTTAACTGAACAGCACCGATCGTGCCACGGCGATTTTGGTAGAATTTGGCAATACGTTGCTCACGACCTTGCATGCGACCAATATTGGTAAGTCGTGTCTTATCCCCAATCCACAACACCATTTTTCGAAGCGTGCGATAGATTGCGGCAATTGCTTTACCGACAAGCTCCATAGCTCGTTTGGTAACCGATTCAATAGAAGGGGTAAGTGCCTTGCCTGACTCTAGTCCCAGACTTTGGACCTCACGCATACCGGCTGCCATTTTCTCTAAGGCAGCCGATTCACGCAAGACCGCTGTCACTGTCAGATTCTCATTGATTTCAGGCACGGTGCCAATAACATCCGTGCCTTCTTTGAACAACAGTTCATTATTAATGAGATTCTTTTTGGCATTATCAGCAATGTCACCCACTCCCAAACTAAATTGAGTAGTGTTAGTGTCCATTCATCTCTTCCAGGCAGTGGTTAACCAGGAACTGAGCACTCAGACTGCATGCATGGATGCATTCCTTGTACTTGTTCACAAATTCATGGATCTGTCCGCTGATAACGGCCGATACACCCATGTAAGTATCGAAGTAACCATAGGTCGGTGTGACTTGTTCGAAGCCCACAGGGTACGCGGTCATGTAACGCAGACGCCACAGGTTGTGTGTGAATCGGCGGGTCTCTTGTGCATTGACAATGATGCTCTCGCCGATGCGACTGATTACGTAGTTCACCAATGGATGCAGCGTCTCCGTGAAGTAGCTGTTAGGCGAATCAATGCGTGAGCTTGGCAGATCCAAGCGTCGGCTCAGTACCGTGGCGATCAGATAAGAGGCAACCATGGAACGATCCACTGTGCTGGTGCAGTGAATGTCCAGCTCCTTTTGTACCTGATCGACCAGTTCAGAAAATTTGTTCATCGTTGTTTCCAGTAAAAGAAGTTTGAGTTATTAGGCGATGGCGTGACGAAAATCTGCTGCAATCTCGTACAAGGGATTGTGAGAGAGCTTTTCCATCTCCATCTGAATCTGAGCATCGGAGCGGCGTTTGCGCACGCTGCTAAAGAGCTGGCTCAAGTAGCGATCAAAGGTTTGATCCTTGGGCATCTCGTTCCAGATTTTATCGAGCTTTTCCAAATCGGCCTTGACGCGCAAGTAGTTGACCTTGCTGATCTTAGGGTCTCGCAAAAACAGCGACGCCTGGTGACGGATACGCTTGATACGGTCGTCGGTCGTGTCGTAACGATAAAAACCCTCGTTAGGAGCAGCAGCCAAAACAGCCAGAATCATGGCGGCCAGTAAAGTCCACAGACCACCAGCAGCAAATATTGTTGCGGATTTCAGGACAGCAACAATAACTTCCAAACACATCCACAACCAGCTTGCTGTGCTCCACCAGTTGATATAGGGGTTGTAGCCACGGTAATCGTTGCCATAGGCACGAGACAGATAGCTCGCTACGTCAGCACCCGCACCATGGCGTGCAGCGTACATATCAGCCAGGTTCTCAAACATGCTTCGATCATGCTGAGCAGTATCGACAGCGCTTCGGAATTCATGGAGCAAGCGATCAGAGATCACAACGCTAATTGCGGTCGGGTCGGAGATCTTGCCAAGTTCTTTGGCATCCAGGCCTTGAATGTCCAAGGGATCAGTTGAGCGACGAATGATCGCAATACGATCTTCCATCGAGTTCACACCATCCATCGAACGCGTCATCTCATGCATGGCGATCGAAGCAGTGACGAATTTACCCGTGAAGGCCAACAGGTAAAATGCATGCCCGACCTCATGCAAGGTAACGCCAGCGGCCTCAGTAGCACTACAACGCTTATCAATCAGCTCTTGCGCTGGCACGCACAGCGTGGGCGTAAAGCCTTCAGAGCCGCGCGTGACACGACCGCGCTTGAAGTCAAACTTCATCTTGGCGATTTTACTCATCGCCAGTGTGTAATTGGTATCGTCCTTAACAGTCGAGTTATTGACGGTAGGAGGATTGAGCAATACAGACCAGGTCATATCCAGGTCTTCGCTACGGGCCACACCCATGAATACCTTGACACGGATGCCCGAGTACTCGAAGATGATGTTAGAGAGGCGCTGATCAAAGTCAGAGCTGAAGATTTCTTCACGTGTCTTTCCCAGTACATCGGAATAACACGCGGTCAGCGAGTTCTTAAATGCATCGCTTTGCAATGCAATCGACTCAGCTGCCAGGTCCAGGTCTACGACCGAACCCAGTAGTTTTTCTATGCGCATAATTGTTTCCTAAAAGAGCCTCGAAGGAGCGACCTTCGTGCTACCTGTAAAATGGCCATTTATCTGCTCTTATAACTGGACGATATGGAGCATCCATTACAAGAATCAGTCAAATGATTAACCTTCTTTGCCTTGGTGCTTGTACTTTAAAACAGAAAGGGTCTCATCATTTGCAAGGTACAGAAGGACACGTACCTCGGATTAACTTACACTAAAGGACATAGCACTATGTCTACACCCAAACCCGCTCCCTTCCAAAAGGAAGACGTAAAAGGAGTCGAGTGTCGCTTTGCGACATACCTGCCTCCTCCACCGGGTTGTAACTTTGACTTGCATCTGGTCAAGCTCAATGTACAGACCAAAAGCGGAGAGAACATCCCTCACTTGCGTTTTATCAAAGACGCCAAGCAAGACTTCTACATTACCAAAGAAGCCTTTCGCCAACACAAACAAAAGAAAGAGTGGGAACAGACCAATCGTCTCGATAAGTTCACCACCACGCGAAGCAAGCTGTATCAGCGCATCGCCCAAGCCATTGACCGTCCTTTCAACGGTAACCCACGTCAGCTCTTTCGTAGTCCTTATGTCTACGGTGCTGATGCAAGTTCCACTTCGCTTATCAAGCACAAGTACCTGACCCATCAAAAGAAGATGGGTGTTGATCCCACTCCTTACACTTCAGCGGCACTGGATATTGAGGCAGACGTAGTCGATGGTACTGATCGCATGACCATGTGTTCGATCACTTTCGGCAAACGTGCCTATACCGCTATCTTACGTGACTTTGTTAAAGGTCATGTCGATGTGGTCAACCAACTCCAAGAGATGGCTAACCAATACTTGCCTGAGTACGTAGCAGGTCGTGGTGTGCAGTGGGAAATTGAGATCGTCGAGGATGAGGCTCAGATCCTAACTAATGTCATGGCTCGCGCTCATGAATGGAAGCCTGATGTTCTAGAGATTTGGAACATCGAGTATGAAATCCCTAAATTCATCTCGATCGCTCAGCGCTACAATCTGAACTTAGCTGATCTATTTAGTGATCCTGCTGTGCCAGAGGCATTTCGGTTCTTTAACTACAACCGAGGCCCAACTGTTAAGGTCACTGCATCGGGTAAGTCCACACCGATCAAACCCAGTGCGCAATGGCACATTGTTGAGGCCCCTGCTTCGTTCCGTGTTATGGACGGTATGCAGATCTACCGTCAAGTGCGCACTGGCCAGCAAGAGCTACAGTCCTATAGCCTGGATGCAATCTTGCGTCTCGAGTTAAAGCTCACTAAACTGCGCTTTACAGAAGCTGACCATATTCGAGAAGGCAGTATCGAATGGCACCAGTTCATGCAGTCCAAATACAAGTTGCAATACATTGTCTATAACTTGTTTGACTGTATTGCACTGGAATTGCTCGAGGAGAAGATTAAAGACATCGCCTTTACTATGCCGACCTTTGCCATGGCAAGTGACTTTGACATCTTTAACTCTCAGCCAAAGCGCAAAGTCAATGAGCTACACTTCGAACTCTTAGAACGAGGTCTGGTGATTGGCACAACATCCGATCAGATGCGAGATAAACTCGACGATGAGCTCTATTCGTTAGCAGGTTGGATAGTGACCTTACCGGCTCAGTTAAATGAGCTGAATGGCTTACCACTCATCGAAGATAACCCGCTACTGCGGACTAACATCTTCACTCACGTGGCTGACTTGGACGTATCGTCCAGTTACCCCAATAACGGAGCTGTGCTGAACATCTCCAAACAAACCACCCGCACCGAGATGATTGGTGTAGAGGGTGTACCGCTGGAGACAGCTCGTATGCAGGGCCTGAACCTCTCAGGAGGACAGACCAATGCTGTCGAGTTCATGACAACCATCTTTAATGCGCCCACTAAAGTTGAGTTGCTCCAGATTTACGATGATCAATGGGCGACCTACCAAGCAAGTAAGAAAGCAGCTTAATAAGTAGTACGATAGACAGATCCTGGCAACCACGATACCCGCCAGGATCTGTCAATAAACTCTTATGCCGTTAATTTGAAACAAAAAAAAAAATTACTACAATAGAAAACCTCTTATCACAGACCTATCCTTGAGTGGACGGGCCTGTGATAAGAGAGTAGGGTGGGCTAATCGATATCTACACCAGGGCTAGCTTGTGCTTGTGGCACTTGTGGATAGACATCAGTAACAATGCCCTTGATAGCGAGCGTGATGCGATGCCGATAGCCTTCTCTGGCCATGATCACATGTGCATCATGAGGCCATTTGATACGAGCACTGTTGTAGCCTTGAGCGACCAGGTCCATTGTTGCTTGCTTGTCACGTCCGAGCAAGATACGACGCATGGCGTTGACATTCATCGAGAAGTAGCCAGGACGAAAGAAACACGTCTTGCCTGTTGTACTCAATACTGGATTGAATACACTGGCCAGATAAGGAAAATAGACTTGAGGCACATCAGCGAGCTTGATGGAGCGAATCGTCATCTCACCCATCGTACGGATCTCAAGAGAAATTGCACGAAGACCGTGCTTGATACTTCCGCCACCAGCGGCTAAGATGAGATCTTGCAGTGCCTTGTTATCTTCAAAGCACTGGTAAGGCACGCGCTCGAACTCACTAGGCAAGGGATCGCTCTCGTCGTTTTCGATCTCCTTGGTAGGTGTTTCGAGCTGACGAAGAAGAACCTCATCAACTACCGATAAAGAGCGATGCTTGCCGGAGAAGGAAAAACCGTTAGACATAAGAGGCCTTTGAATTATTTATTGGGTTCTTTAAAGACGTTGAAGTTCAGTTCGAATTCATTGCCTTTAGCAGATGGACGACGTTGCTTACCGCGCTGTATCGTAAGATACCGATCTCCCTTTATCGGTTCGACACAAAACAGATCGTCAGCAACTACTGGCTTTTGGATAAGTTTAGCCAGCACGCTATCTTTTTCATAAATAACAGGAACTCCCCAGACAGCAGTTCGATTTTTTAGCTTTTTAGATAGTTCGAACAAACTACCAGTGGATTTGGATGCTTCAGTCATTGCTGTTCCTTACGAGGTGTAATGCCCTGGTTCCCGGGTAAAGCGAAGCGGATAAGCCTGACGAGTCTTATCGAGCATGCGGCAATTACCCATGCCTACAGTAGAGAAGGTCAATTCCTTTTCATTGAACAAGGCCTGCACCGCTTTAAAACGCAGCTCGTTAGCGTTAAGACCGTGACGACGAGGAAGCATTCGACTTCGCTCTTTTATGCGATACAGGTATTCAGGCAGTCGATCAATTCCGTCATAGCTCCACATTGGAACAAACCAGACGATCTTCTCGAGCTCATAGCCGTGCTTGCTAGCATGGCGCATGACCTGCTGGACTTGAAAGACCGGTTTAGCCGAGACACTGATTTGTACGGTACCGCCTTTGTAAAAGAGCAAAAGCAAGATAGGTTGGAAAAAGGCATCGGGCTGTAAACCACCGTCTTTGAGCTCCGTTTGCCTGCGAATGTCATTGACTTGTTGGCGAAGCTGTTCAGCGTCGTCACTAACAAAGCTTTTGAACCAATGTGTGTTTGCGCTCAAGCGCACTGCTACACGATCGATGAGTTCTTGATTAATCATTGCAATATAAAGTCAAAAAGAAAAGAGAGAAGTGAACCAGACCCCAGCAATAATGCCAAGGCCTGGTTTGTTCCTGTGGAGCTTTCTTATGTGTTCGGCTTAGCCGGCATCATGGATGCGGCCGTCGCCATCAGAACCACCATCATCGTCCTTGACGTCAGCGCGCTCGTTGCCAGCAGCCAGATCACCTGGCTCGCTCAGATCCTGAGCCGAGGCAGGAGCAGGCCAACCACCAGCAGGCTCGAACGAGACAGGTTCACCGGCAGCAGGTGTGAACTGTGGGTGCTGAGGTTGTGCCCAGTATGGATCGGTAGGCAACTGGCGCAGGTAACCGGTGGTGTGAGGAACCAGAGGAATAGTGCCAGGGAAGTGCTGCTGACCTAGACCATGCATCGGATGAGGCATGCCCATTTGCTGCATTTGCGAATTGGACAACTGCATTGGTATACCAGGATGCACGTAAGCGTTCGTCGAACCTTGGATGTAATGCGTCAGACGGCTGTTGATCTCGGCCATTTCGTGCTGCAGCTGACGAGCTTTCTGGTGCAGATCAGTTTGTAGCTTGACCAGGTCGAACTGTTCCTTATTCAGCTTGCGCAAACGGATCACCAGCTTGAGCAACTGTTCGTCGGTCAGTGTGGCCAGGTCTTGCTTGTCGTTGTCAGGCTGAGCTTGGGTATTGAGGGTATTCATGATCTTCCTTTTGGAAAAACAGGTTGAAGAAAAAAGAAGGAGGGGTTTGATTGAGATGTCTTGTGAGCTATCTCAAGTCAGTGATATAGATCTATAAAAAACTAGACTACTACACTAGGACTTACCAGCGCTCATGATGCGCTCCAAGAGATTATCAGTCATCTCCTTGGCTGCATTCTCATGCATGATGACCGGATCCTTGGAACGAAAGTTAAGACACGCTGGACAGCGGCATCCGTTAGGACCAATATGATCGCCGATCTGGTCCTTAATCAATGTCAGACGATTGCCAAGAACAATGCGAGTGTGCTTGCATGACTGGCAACCGCACCTGGAGAGCATCAGCGTTTCTCGATCTTGATGATAGAGATTGATTAACCTATCGATACTCTCATCTGGCTGATGCTCTTGTGGGAAAATCACTTTCTCACGAGCTCGCTCTTTCTCAGCCAGATCAACGACCATTACATCTATTGATCCACTACCAAATGGCGCTGGTGTGAGCATGACGCCCAGATCCATGTCCAAAGCCTTGACAAGGAATTGATCATTGTTATTGTAAACCTTGTCGATCAGTTGGTCGTGTGTGAACCTGGTCTCCTCTCTTACGACAAAACGAAAAGGAGAAGTGGTAGCGATCTTTCTGGCCACTGCACGACGAACGATAGCATGACGTATGCGACGTCGGGTCAGTATGACTGAAGAGGACAAGTTGTGGTGCTTTCTGAACTCATTGATGATGTCTTCATAACCCTTTGTTTCTTTAAGCGCTACCAGTACCTCGTCGTCAACATTGAGCTCGTGATCCCCGGTGGCTTGTTCATTGTCTCGTTCAATCAGGCTCACCGATGAGATCTGAGTAATTGCCAAGCTCATGTTCAGTAGCTTCACAATTTCTTTGTCTGCATCGGACAGACACTCCATTGCTTCTTCGTGCGTGACCGACTGCTTATCGTCGTTAGTGATCTTATCGATCAGTTTAGCGAGGATGATCTCGCTCAATACATCACGCACAGTACGACGTGTGACTACTAACTTATTAGACAGCCCATGCCGTTTCAGAAAAGCCGCTGCAGCGATTACCTGATCGACATCATCCATGTTGATGAAGTCTCTTATGCTCTTGTCCATGTCTATAATCCTTTATTAAGTAAAACATTAAAATGATAGTAACTCAAACCAGTGATATATACTTGAAACTATCTAGATCGATGCGCTAACGGCATAAGGAGGGCTCTAGAGCCCTCCAGTTCAATTTAAATACGTTATGCCACCTGTCGGATACTGTTACGCGTATGCATGCGCCTGTAGCCTACAATGATCTCTTTGACGGTTGGGTCACGAACGATGTCTTCTTCTTCAAATTCAAAATACTGGTGCCATGAAGAGGACAGGTGTAGACCCAGCTCGATCACGTCATCGAAACCAGAGACAGTACCACGAGGTAGATCAGATTGATCCGCATCACCACAAACATAGACACGTGTGTTCGCGCCTTTGCGTGTGAGAAACATCTTCATCTGTTCTTGAGTCGAGTTTTGTGCTTCGTCAAGAATGACGATCGCGTTATTGAAAGTTCGACCACGTGCCAGCTCCAATGGCAAGGCCATGATAGTATCGTTAGCGAGCATATTGGCCGCACGCACTTTACCGAACTTACCACGGAACACTTCCATCATGTTCTCGATCCAAGGATTGAACTTTTCATCCTCATCACCTGGCAGTGCGCCCATAGGACGACCACACTCGACCATCGGTCGTGTAATGATGATCTGCTCGATCTCCTTGCGCTCTAATGCCTCAGCAGCAATGCTGGTGGTCAGAAAGGTCTTGGCAGTACCAGCAGGACCATTGATTACAACAAGCTCTTTATTGAGCAAGTGACGAATCAGTTCTGCTTGACGCTTAGTGCGAGCGACCAGAGGACCTAGTCCACGGCGACGTTCAGCGCTATATTCTTCTCGAGCCATGATTTGCGCTTCACGCTGCATGGCACGACGCTCTTGGCGTGTCTGTGGACGAGCTTGTGTTTGATCGCCACGGTTACGGCGACCAGCACTTTTGTGTTCACGATTTCGACTCATGTGAGCTCCATGTCTATTAACAGCTACTTAGATCGAAGAAGTAAGTGCTAGTAGACGATAGGTTAAATTAAAAGATGATGGGTAAGCGGCTTGAGTCTTTACAAACCATAGGATGGTGAAATAGCAGGCATAAACCCTCCCCGAAGGGAGGGCACTTATGCCGTCTTTGATCAGTAGGAGAAACTGGACATCCAGGCCATCAGACGCTCACGAGCTTGAGCACTGACACCACGGATACCGGCCATACCGCTGATGAAGTCAGGATTGCGTGTAAGCTGGGGAATCATCTTTGCACGCCCTTTCTCATCGGCCAGTGCAATAAAGAAAGTGCACAGGCTACGGAAAGCCGTCCGATCTTTTGGATCGAACTGTAAGAAGGGAATACCACGCGTTACTGCCGTCTCACCGAGCGCACATTTACGATACGCTTTGAACATGGCCAGTGCCACACCCATGATGATAGGCAGTTGCTCATCGTCAACGCTGACAATGCTCACCAGGTTCTTGTACAGACCTTCCTGATAAGCAGCAACACGACGATTGTCGATGCGACGTCCCGTCTTCATGTTCAGACAGTAGCTGAGCAAACGATCGATCAAAATGCGATTGGTCGAATTGAGCATGGCATAACCACGAGCAGCACCAGGGGGCATGTCAGGATGAATCTCAATCATCTCAGGCATACTGGCATCACGTGGATTTACCGCATTGCCGTGGATCAGGCTAGCAGGAACAGGGATGCTGTTCTTGAATTCACCCGAACCCGCTTGGTCGTCTTTGACCACTGTCGGTTCAGTTTGATCCAATGGATCGTTGTTTGGTGTAATATCAGACATACGTCTTAATACCCCTTGTTAAAAAGTTGCAGTTGACTTGACCATAATATCATCGTCTAAAGTTAACATTATTAATGCCTGCTGAGTAGTTAGAGCGATAGTTGTTAGCCAGATTAAGCGCTTCTTGCTTTTGTCGGGCTTGTTCGGCAGCGAGCTTTTCAGCTGCGGCCTTTTCCATATCGAATCGCTCTTGGGCGATCTTCTCTGCAGCCTCTAGAATAGACTCGGCCATATCAACCGGTAATTGAATCCACTCTTTATACGAGCAGAAGTGTTCATTGACCCTGGCATCAGCAAAGCGTCGCATGGTATCGAACTTGGGGTCAATCGCTGAATAGTCCATCAAGGGATCTATTGCAGCATAGGGAAAAGGTACGTCAGGCACCTCCACTTCATGGTCCCGAATCCCGTAGATTTGCTCAAAACGAATCTTGAGCAATAAGTCCGTCTTGTACGGACCTAGTACTTCGGGAATACCAATTAGGTAGTCGTAGTACGGATCTGCCTTCTTTAGCAGATCCGCACCAAACTCGGGATGCATGGCGTGAAAGCTGGGTTTGCCAGTTACTGCATTGACGAACTCTTTTCCTGAGCAAGTCGGATAAAAAAAAGTTGCAACGGATCCACTGCCAGGAGATGTGGATGGTTCTTCATGGGGACGGTCACTTCATCGGCCGTGGGGATACCAAAGGCAGTGACGATCGAGTCTGTCTTGTACTGACTGATGAAGTCAATAAAGCGCTCGCGCAGGACATCATCACCCGAGATCCAGGACAATGCCGCTTCCTTGTCGTTTTGAGAAGGAATCTCATTGTTACCGACAAAGATGCGCTTGACATAGTGCGAGTACATCCGCATACGCGTCAGGCGAGTTTGCTCCATGATGAAGTTATCGCGCGTTGTCGTATTGGTCGAGCGATTGGGGATCTTCTGATAGGTATCAGCAACCTCAGAGAGCCAGCGCTCGCCAGAGGCAATGTGATCCAGTGCGGAAGGCACACCGATTGTGAAACGCACCTGATCGCCTTCAGGAGCATCGGGATTGGCAATGAATTCAACATCACGACCAATCGTGAACTCTTCCTTGTAACGCTCCAGTGCGGAAGGATCCACATCCGAGCGCTGACGAGTATCAGCCATAAAGGCACGCTGCCAATCACTGAACTGACTGTTGTCGTTTTTGATCATCTCACCGATGTTAAGCATCTGAGAGACAATCGAGTCCGGGCTATTGGGCTCACCAGGCACAGCACGGAAATAACGCCAGCCACGTGGCCAGGTAGCGCGAGCCAGACCCCAGACCAGAGTCGGGATGTCGCGCATATCCACATAGTCCTGAATTTCAGAACCAACCTTCAAACTGGAACCACGGATAAAGCCCAGTACGAAGTTAAAGATGTGGCCCGTAAAGACAGCGGTAGTATTGGAGAACGCACGGCCGTAGGTATTGCGAGCAGCTTGCAGGCGCTCTTCGGCCAGACGGCTATTGAACTCTTGACGCTGCCACATGGCGGCTGGCGCCATATCGACCCAGAAACCAGAATGGTACAAAGGGATGCGAATGCTCTGACCGATATTCAACGCTGAGATCACACGGCTCATTGCCGACAGATTGAACAGCTCTTTGCTTTGCGTGTCTGCAGTCAGTGCCTGAGGCTTGATAGGACCGTTCTTGGTCTGCACGTGCGTACGCCATTCCGAGCCTTCTCGCTCGAACGAGTTCTGAATGCTTGGGTCAGCATACTGCGAGAAGCGAGCTGCTGTGAGCATGTTCATGTAGTGGCGAGAGTTATTGTCTCGCGATGCGTCAAATTCGGTGACTGCATCTTGCATCTGCTCGTTGAGATGATAAGGAAAGGTGGACAGCGGAATGCCGTAACGATCCTGGTCCTTTTCATCTTCAGGCAAGGGCGAGAACGGAGACTTATCAAAAGTCACGTTCATGTTCATGCCCTTGTAGTAATGCTTACCCAATTCCCAATCTGCGAACTGAGCAGCAAAGGTACGAATACGTGCCTGGTTTTCTTGATCGCTTAGCTGACGCAGCTTTTGCTCACGTGGATCAATGGGCCGGGCCACTGGAGCAGGTTCAGGTTGCTCTGGTTCAGACGCGCCCAAGACCGAAACAGGTTCGAAGTCGTCTTCTGGCTCGACGGCAGGTTCAGGTGGTTGGGCTGGTTCTTCTGGTTTGGCCTGATCAGCAGGCACGACATCACGCAACTCACTGGCGCCATACGCAGGAGGAGCATTGGCGATGACATCAGCGAGCGAGCGGATATCGTCGATCGAGGACGGCTTGCCGGACTGATTGTTTTCTTCTTGACTCATTAAAGACTCTCGAAAAAGGAATTAAGAAAAGAAAGCGTTAAGCTACGCAGGAGACCGGTTCAGTGCTCGAAGGAGCATTGGCCATATTGAACAGATGCACAGCACGGTCAATTTGTTCACTGACCATGGTAATCGAAGGACGCAGGACGTGCTCGACTTTGTTTTGCAGTTCAACGTACATCGAGGAGAACATCAGCATATCGGCCATGTCCTCTTCTTGACGGATCACGCCATGGCGATCGGCAAAGAGCATGTGGATGGCCTTGCGACGAGCACGGAATCGATTGATGTCGTTTTGCAACAAGAGCAGGTCCATAGCCAGCTCACCGGGATCTTCAAAGTGGGGACGCAGTGCTTTGTTGGACATATAGCCAGCGATCCATTCGATGGCTTTTTCAATGGCGCCAACTTCGGTGTGTAGTTGATGCAAAGAGCCCCAGCCCAGAGCTTGCTGATGATGACTTGATTTGTTGGGGTTGTACTTCTTGTTTCGTTTGCGAGGGGGTTTGTTCTTGGCCATGGTAGGCAACTCCTGGTGAGTAAAAGTAGACAGTGGGCTGATGTGACAGGCATAGAGCATTATGAATTAGAACGTTCTATTGCCCTACATATCTTTATAAGAGATCGGTAATAATTACATCGTCTCAGGGTATGATATGAGTAAAAAAGTATTACCCTGCAGCTACAGGATGTTTTGCATGGGTAAAAAATAACTTATCTAATAATTGCTGTCCCTTTTTTCAAAAGAGAGTAAACTTAATGTTCGACTTACTCGACCGATACCTACGTGATAATGTGCCCGAAGAGCACTATGCGCTATTTGAGCGCACTCTGAAGATCTTGGAAGACTTCCAGATTCGAGACTTCGAAGATTATGCTACTCCCCTTATCCAAGACGATCTGGACGGTGTAGTCAATCCCGGCGAGGCAATGACAGGTCTACATAACCTGGCCATGCAATACCTAGGTGCTCTTATCAATGAGCTTCACCAGATCACCTTCAATCCCGAAGCATCGCACAACGAACTTAACGAATTAGCTGAGACGCTCTTTCTTCTTCAGGACTACGAGGACAAGGCAGGTCTCATTGAGATCCTTCACACTGACATGGCTAACTCCGACCAGCTGTGTATGATCCTGGCTCGAGTCAGTGCGCTCGACTATGGACAGTGGATTAATATTGTCTGGAGCTGCTCGGATGATTTCTTGCATCGTCTACAAGAAGTGTGTGAGACCTCGCTCGAATCCAGTGCGTCTGTCAAAGAGCGAGAAGAACTCCAGTGCGTCTCTGAGCGCTTGAAGAAATACTGCGCCTTCTTGCAAGTCAAGCGCATCATGGCCACGATCAAGGTAGGCTTTGGCACACCTATGCTCCAGCCCATTGATTATTACTTAGCAGACATTCGAGATACAATCCGAACTGTACCTGCTAATACAGCGGCCATTGAACTCTTTGGTTTTGCGCTGCTCTCGCTTCGTAAGCAAGAAGATATTCTCACTTGTTACGAGGATAAGTGGACAGAGATCTTTGACGACTTGCAAACGATCCAATTGGTCCAAAAGACCTATCGCAATATCTTTGATCGCTTCACGATCTTTGAACAACAGTCCTACGACTCTACTAAACTTCAAGGATAACCATGCAAAAGCTTGAATACCTAAAACATGCTCTCAATGGCGGAGCCTCTGATAAGGCAGGCTGGGTCATCAGTGTCCTGGCTCGCTTTGAAGAACCTGAAGACAAATGGCGTGTCGATCCTTATCCGTACCGCATTGTACATCAGGGAAAGAATGTCTTTTACGTCAATCCCTTAAATCCAGGCGAGCTGCTTCCCATTGAAGACGCTAAGCCCGATGAACCGATGTTCTCTGAAGCTGATCCGGTCGATCTGACCTCTGAGCATATTCAGAACATCCCTGAAGGCCAGACAGTAAAGACACGAATTGGGAATTGGATTCTCAATCAAATTGTACTGGTTCGAAACTTCGGGCCGTTGATTCCCTTTCTGACCGGACGCATCAAGCCCTCGGCAGTAGAGAAGATTGTCGCCGCCTTATTGGTTGATGATCCAGAAGAAGGTGAGCAACTCGAGCCTGGGAAGGTCTCATGCACGCAATACGTGAGCTTTGTCGACTCGGTCATGTTCATGACCAACTTCATGCAATTGGTTGTGCCAGGTGAAACTCTCAAGAGCCTGACGACCCATCCCGAAATGAATAAGCGCAAAGCTGAACTCATCAAGGAGAACAAAGACAAGCTCCATGACCCAGAGGTGATGGTACGGATCACTAAAGAGCTCACTGACTTGGATCGTGAGTGGCTAAAGGACGATGAAGTTATGGGTCTGTACATTACAGACAAAGACTTCGATGTGATTCGTAAGAAGATGTATTGCATCTTCGGTCACCAAGCTTCCTTTGGCGACATGTACATGGATGATCCGGTGATCGAGTCCTTGTCCGAAGGCTGGAACCTTCGTCAATTCCCTCAATACAACGACGATGCTCGAGCTGGCTCGTATGACCGAGGCAAAGAAACTCAATTGGGTGGTGAGGGCGTTAAATGGCTCGCACGTGTGGCCGGTCAAATCATGATTCGTCCTAAGAACTGCAACACACGTCGTGGGATTGCTCGTGAGATCAAGCCCGATACGTACAAGAAGTTCTTAGGGTTTAGCTACGTAGCGCAAAATGGCGAACCACTGATCTTTGACGAAGACGCAGCCAATGCTAACATGGGCAAGCGCCTGGTGTTTCGCTCGATGCAGTATTGTGCATTGCCAGATGGTGATGATCGCTGCATGGTGTGTGCTGGTCCTCGCTTAGCTGAGAACCCTGAATCAGGTGGGACAGCGACGATGAGTATTGGTGACGGCATTATGTATGCCTTTATGTCTTCCATGCACGGGCGGGCTGTTAAAAGTACCGCTTACGATTTTAACCGCATGCTCAACTAGGAGTTCATTATGACGATTGATCGTCAGACTTACACCAACTACCAACGTGCTATTAACGAGAGCACGTATGACCAACCTGACTTTGTAGCACTGAAGGCAGACGGTATCCCAGGACCACTGACCTACAAGGCATTGGGCCTGTTTCAAAAGGTCAAAGGTCTGGATCAGACCCAAGTGTTTGACACACCTACCTGCATCGCTTTGGATGAGATCTGCAAAGCCCGTTACATGACCGACGAAGCCATCGCTGATCTGGCTGCTGAATACGGCTATGAATACGCAATGGTCAAAGCCTTTGTCGAAGTCGAGTCCCGTGGCTTTGGCTTTCTGACTAACTCTCGTGCTACGATTTTGTTTGAACGTCACAAGTTCTACAACGAAGTCGCTAAGGTACGAGGTGAGGCTGAAGCGCAGCGCCTGGCTCAATTGCATCCTGACATCATCAGTAAAGCTGGTGGTGGCTACAAAGGCAATGAGGCCGAATGGAAGCGACTTGAAAAGGCGATGAACCTGTCGGTCAACGGTGATCTGACTGAAGGTGCACTTCGCTCTGCCTCTTGGGGCATGGGTCAAGTCATGGGTTTTCATGCTGAACGCCTGGGTTACCCTAACGCGGTCTACATGTTTGCTGCTGCCATGCGTAGCGAACGTGAACAGGTCGAGATGATCCTTCGGTTCATCAAAACGGAACCGGGTTTGGATCGTGCAATGAAAACGCATAACTTCCAGACCCTGGCTAAACTGTACAACGGCGTGAACTACAAGCAAAACAATTACGACGTCAAGCTTGAGAAAGCGTACAACAAGTACAAGTAAAAGAGCCAAAAAAAAAAGAGCAGCATAAGAGCCCTCCCCAAAAGGGAGGGCGTTATGCCGTCTAGTGACTATCGCTCGGTAAATCCGAGCAATTGCTCATGCTTACTAATCACAAAGGAGACACTGCGCGGAGTGAGCAGCTCTACCTTGTTACGATGATACTCCATGGACTTTGGAATGTCTTCGCACGAGAAGTAAACAAAACGAGGTACGTTACCACTGGCCATCTTTCGAGTACGGCCAAATGCTTGCAAGTTCGCCTTAGGACTATCGACCCCAGTTGTCATGAAGCCTGCGCGAAGCATCGGAATATCCACCCCTGTACCAGCAGATAGAATGGTTGTGACAGCGATGTCACCCGATATCAGGTCTTCATATTCATCGTCTTCCACGTAGCGATTGGTAATGAGCTGAGGATGGGTACGACGCATGTGCGCCGTAAATGCAGAACACATGGCAATCGAGCTAAAGAATACTACCGCTCGCTCTCCAGGGTCCCTGATATCCAGAAAGTCAGTACGAATCTCACTCTCGATCATTTGAAAGTACGACAGTAGCGTTTCCTTGTCCTTGAGGATTGAACGCTCTACCGCATGATGAGAGTACTTCGTGTCACCGTACTCAGTGGACATGATCCGACTGGGTCTGGCAAAGCGATAGAGCTTTGCTTTGGTGGCGACATACGCATCATAGGCACCGCCATCATAGCGAGTGTCTAGCGGATGCATCAACTCATACATCTGAATCTTAAACGGATTCTTGTCCTCTAACGTGGCGCTAAATGAGGCCGAGTCTTTGACGTGAGTGTATAAGTCGATCTTGAAGTTTAAGTGAAAGAACTCATGGAGCTCATCGATGATCCGAAAACCGATACCGACCTTCTCAAAGAATTCGTCTGGCGCAAATGGCCAACCTTGAGCGATATACTTTTCTGGATCTTTCTCGTAGGTCTTTATCCATGACTGAAAGGTCATGTTACTGACAACGATGATTTTCTCGATGGGTTTGCCTTCCATGGCTTGCTTGCATAGCTTGAGCAGTGCGCCTGAACCCTTGATGACTCGGATGTCTTTGTCATCGATCACATATGTGGACTTGAAATCCTCAAGCCACTTCTCGGTATATTTGTTCGCAAAGAAATACGCCGTGCGTACACCGAGCTCCTGAGAGGCACGCATGCCAATGTAGGAGTTGTGAGTGGGTAAGTAATTGTCAGTGATATACAGACGATTCTGACCGGAGACACTAATACAACGTGCTTCGCTCAGACCCTCATAGACAATACTGTCAAACGGCAGATACACAGACTGACCCATGTACTGGGCTTGTACCGTGACATGATAGCTGCCTTCTTTTTCAGTGCAATACGCCGCACATCCCAACGACCAACACATCTGTCGAACAGACTCGACTAACTTTTCACAGTCAGTAACAAAAGAACCTACTCGTACAGATTCAAATGTGTGTTGGTTGGCGAACATGCCACGCAGCACTTGCTGGCGCTGCTTGATGGAACCGGTCATGAGCTCAGGCTCGACCTCAAACCCAGCACGGCGAGCCATCTTCGCAATAGCAGCGATAGCTTGTCCGTACTCGTATCGGTCAGCATGAGACTCTGTCTCCGGTGCCTGCTCTGGTTCGATTAGCTGGATAAAGAAGCTGCTAAGCTCCTGATCCGTCTCTTCTCGTAACCATTGAGTGGTAACGACGTGTCGCTGCCCAATCTCATCGTAGACTTCCCACAGATGATCGTCACAACACACGGACTCTCGCCCGTCTGCGAAACGAACTGTAAACATCTCACGATCTACGTAGTCTGTGGTGTATTCTACGTATTGGACAGTGCCGTCCGGGTTCATGATCTGCTGCTTTTGATCAATCTCACCCATCGTTGTCCAGCCGCCCGGAATCCGGATCTTGGCTTTCTTAGTCAGGGCTTTGCCTTTACCCGTTTGCATGCTGACGAACTTAGCAGGCCAGGGCTGTCGGTTTAAGATGTATTCAATTGCAGGGATCTGGTGTTCCCGGTCCTTCCAATGACTTTGCAGCTGGAAGTTAACTTCTGGAGGCTCAGCTAATGGGGTGGTGTGAATTAGGTAATCCTTTTTCTCCACCATCCCACGCAACGAGAGAATCTTCAGAAAGTCCGGCAGACAGTTGATATGGAACCTGAACTCACTCAGGTCCCGATTAGCACACGCATAGACTCGCGCTGCTTCTTTATGAAATCCTCTCCCACCTGGATTAGGTACTAAATCGTACTCAATGAACTGTCGAGCAAAGTTGGCTGCAATGCCAATACCAACTTTGCTCAGGTTCGTGATGAGAAAGTGATGACTGCGCTTATGTAAAATCAGGTCCATAGACGTATTCTATCACCGCGCGAGGATCGATAATTACATCCATGGGATGGTCAAGTCGATTGGTATAGATAAACCCAGAAGGATCAGTGAGCGTGAGCCTGTGATCTTCAAAAGCCAGAGCTGCTGAGAGCGAGCGACGCATGATTGTGCGAGTCATCACACCAATACCCCATTTAGTTCCCGGTTTGGGTAGGGCATAGTTGTTTTCTTCGTCACTTTGAATCATCGTACCATAGGCCACGATCTCAAGCACTGCCAGGTTCACTGACAGTCGAGAGTTCACCAGCTCATAGAGCTCGGAGACGTAGCCCACAATCGATTGTTCATTATCACGGAACGCAGCTTGTTCAGCACGCGACTCCAATAACGACGCAATGTCCTTACTGAAGTCACCCATGTTGTAATGTCGCAATGGAATAGTCATCATGAGATCTTTTGGATCCCAGCCAGACAAATCCACAACATAGTTCTGGTGTTCATCGACCGTCCAGCCTGTCTTTCGGATGTAACGAAGCATCTTTAAGGTAAAGCTAGCAGGACGACGGGGCAAACCTACAGCCAGGGATCCTCGAATGATCTCTCCGGTAGATTCATCAATAAAACCAACACTATCCATACTGGTTGTACGGTTCGGGTTCAGATCGTCAACCGATCCTACTTCCATAATGTCAGTAAAGCCTGGGGCATGTGCAGGTGCGATGATCAGCTTGAACTTCTTACCTCCCTTGGCGGGATTGAGCATGTAGCCATTGCCTTCCTTATTGGAACGCAGGTAAGGCTCCATCTCTGGACCCACGTTAATCAGTTCAACCACGGAGCTGCCGTCCAAGTGCTTGGTCGACAACACCTTTTGCGTGACGATACGAGTCATCGTTGTCACACATAGCTGACCGATATTCGTGTCTTCAAAGACAGAGAGCGAAAGCTGTCCAAAGCACGTCTCGCATACGCCATATGGATCCTCAGTCTTACAACCGATGACCGAACGCATGCGAATCATTTTGCCAACCAACATAATGTCGTCGGCAGTTACTGCCCTCAATTGATTAGTCTGCTCGTCAACAATATACTTACCAGCGATGTTCTTGAGGTCTTGCTCTTGAACACGCCAGGAAAGATAATGCGTACTACCGCAGTCACCGGGGATGAGGTTACGTACCGATTGACCGATCAACTGTAATCGACGAGAGAAGTACTCGGCTTGCTCTAGAGGTTCTTCAGAGTAGGCCAGTGCTTTAGCGGCGGAACGAGATTCAATGATAGACTCGTAAAAGCCGCAGATCCCATCGACCAGGTTGCTCAGGATCGGTTTACGGAACAGGCTCGAATTCATGTCGGTAATAAAACCCCGAACCCCAATACACTGGTTGAGCTGGTTAGCATCAATCAGACTGGAGCGAATCATGCGAGCGAGCATGTTCTCTTTGAGCGCTTCATCGTTCATCAGCGCACCTTTGATGGTGCTATACAGATTCTCAATAGAGCTCTCAAAGGGCGTAACCTTTTCATACGCCTCTTTGATCGGAGGATACTCCATCGCTTCGATAAAGTCCTCGATCTTTAATGTGACCATGTAAGCTTCAGTCACTAAGGTGAGATGGTTATACAGCTTATTGACCACCTCGGTAGCTCGTTTGGCTAGAAAGCCTCGGAACTGATGGATGTTGTAGCCATAAGGCTTGGTATCGACATACTTGTAGTAGATGTCCCAGACAATGGCAGCGAGCATCTTACCGTTGGTAGAGGCACTCAGACTACCATTACCGAGAACCGACTTTAAGTGATGTCGACGACTGGGAGCTAGGCCTCGAAATTCTCGAAGCAGGTCCCAGGCATACGAACAATACAGCGTCTCACGCGCATTGGTCTGAATCTCCCCATCTGGAAAGACCAGTGTGAAGTGACCATCGAGAATCTCATGGAGCTCCTCGGTACTGTGCTCGAGCAACTTTTGAGCACTAATACGCATTGAGTAGTCAGGGGTGTATGAAACCACTTGTGACTCAGCTAACATTCCAATTGCTCTCCTCGCCAGTGGCTACAGTGTTTTGAACTTGGTAAGGGACATAGCGCTGACGAGCGCCCATGCACTCGGCCAGGTTACGGATGATTTGCAAGACGCGATGATCCCCGTACTTGATCACGTTACGAGGTACCAGGTTATCAATACGAGCAGGTGTTGGATGGTCCATAATGCCACGGGCCATGTGCTCCATCACAAGCTTGTTATTGTTACGATCCGCTGTTTCAGCAGCAAAGTACAACTTGGTATTGGTCAGGTAGATCCGGTATTCCGATTCACCATGACTGCGAGAGCCTTGCAAACGAACTTGGTTGGTGTACTTATCCACACTGGTCAGTTGACCCAGTACACCGTAGTGCTGTAGCTTACCAACGGATACAGCTGCCCAGTCAGTACCTGTCTTATCGAGCAGCATGATGTACACGCTACTGATCAGGAATGATTCTTTAGTACGGCGTCTGATACCACTGTTACCGATAAAGGTGACGGGACTCTCGCGACGACCGAATCGCTTATTGACTTCAATCACAGCTGACTTGTACTTGACTTCGTTCTCTGGAGGCAGATACAAGATCACGGCATCGTTCATGACACTAGTCATGTAGTCATAGATCTCTTGCTGGTTCGACGTGGCATAGAGCGGATACATGCGTTCAGGACTGATGATCTTAAAGAAGTCCAACAGTTCGTTAAACGCCTTTGTTACCCGCCCATTATTGGCTTGATCCAATCGGGCCAGTAGACGAGGCTCGACATATCCGTCGATGTGTAGGTCTGTTTTCAGTTCACGGATGATATCATCACCGACAGCGTTGAACTTGGGTTCATAGACCCGACCCATGATCGAACGACCCACGGTACTGTATGGGTCAGTGATCACATCAGCTACGTTACCGAAGTCATCGACCGGCATACGTTCATCGTCCCAGATCTCTACCGCTACCCCCTTATCGCCGTGACAACCGGTGAACTTGTTGCCAATGTTCGGGACATTCTCGTACTGAATGATAAACTCAATACGCCAATCATCGAGCTTGGCACGACGATGAGAGAAGGTGATCCGATTGGTTTCGGACTTGTCAGTAAAGGCCAGTGCTCGTACCACGAGTTGATCAAACTCAGGCGTGATGCGCAAATACTCCTTGCGTTCGTAATACAGCTTGCGCCACAGATCAGCAATCTCGCGATAGAAGATCATCGTGGCTCGGTTGTACTTACGAAGTTGTTCGTCCATGCCGTCAGGTACCCGGGCTTGTTTGGACAGCGGATCATGATAGACGATGATGTCTTTCACAATACCACCAGCAGGAGCGACGATAGGGCGATCCGAATCAGGATAGTACTGACGAAGCGCGTGTGGACTTTGATCAAAGACAGCCGTGTCCTCATCGTTCTCACGAGTGATCATGACGATCCCATCGTCACCGATGCGATCCCCAATATCGGGCATGATCTTGTTTTCACCGTGATAGAAAATCGGAATCCGATTCGGACCGATCTCAGCAGGGATTTTCTCAAAGGTGTTGTAGGTAAACTTCTTTAACCAACCTTTTCGAAATACAATCCCGTCCTCACTGGTTGCCTCGTGAGACATGTGAATCATCTTGCTCTCGACGCCATACTTGTAATTGCCTTGGTCGTCGACAGAAGGAGACTCCAGAAATACCGTACCACCGTAAATAAAAGAGCCCTTGGTCAGCTTAGCGATATTGTTCGTGGAACGATACACAAAGCCAAAGTAAGGGTGGTTCGATTGGAACTCACGAAGATCGATGATCCCGATCTCCTTGGTCTGGACATTCTCATAGACCACAATGGTTTGAGGATTGTTTTTGAAGCCAGCAGTCTCGGGGTAGCGCTGGATCACTTTGATCACTTCCAGATCAACGGGAGCTTTGGTGTTGAAGGTGAATTTACCAAACTGACGCTCCATGCCAGTTTGTTGACGACGTACTGTCGCACCCATGACAGTGACGTGTGTGCCTACGTGAGAGGCGAACATCTGTTTACGAGGACTAGTTGCATAGCCCACGTAAGGATCAAGACCAGAGACACTCAGCAATTCACGATACAGTTGATTGGGCCGTTCCATGGGATTACCATAGTCGTTGATCATAACTGTTTCGTTTTGTTTAGCCGAAGCCCCTGTGAAGATAGCTTGCAATTGCACCGGGCTTTGTTTCATTGCATGACTTTCCTTGCCTAGATGGTTGAACAAAGAACTACCTAAATAGTTCACCATGTAAGTAATATATACTTCAGATCGGTTTGGTCGTTAAATCATGTGTTGACGTTCTATCTACTAAAAATCTTTCAATTAAAGGTGTAGCCCATGGCCACAGCCCCCATTCCAATGACTCGGCAAATTACCTGGGATCGAGACTGGATCGCTAACAGTGAAGACTTTCGCCGAGCGATGTCGCACTATATTCCCATGCTTGGTACCTCTGAGATGGGAGCTCGTCTGATTGCAGTTGACGATGCCACTGCCTATCGCCATCAAGGTAAGTTCTATAAACTACTTGCCGCCCAGGCCAGTGTTGTCGTGCGTAACGACATGTACTGGATCATCATGCGGGTCAATGGATACGACTGTCCTGAGGACTACGATGGCAAACGGACCACGATTGTGATTCCTGACCAAAACCTATACGATTCGATTGTCGCCAGTTACGCCGCTAATCAGGCAAAGCGACAAAAACAAAAGTAGCCATAACAGCTCTAGGAAATCCCGACTAAGGGACTCCTAGAGCGTTTATGCCGTCAACTTATCAATTAGCGATAAGGAGAGGGTGGTTGCAAGGCAGGCTGACCATACATGCCGGGATACATCGGATTACCCATCATGTTAGGTTGACCGAGCTGGATCATGCCGGGCCGGCCCATCTGCATTTGCATCTGCATTTGTTGCTGCTGCAGTTGCTGTTGTTGCATCTGATTCCACTGACCCAGTGTCATCTGACCGTACGGAGTTTGCACCAGTTGATTGAGCTCTTGTTGAGAGACAGGAGTCATCATGGGCATTCCGTTAGGTCCGATTACCATCTGCATCTGATGGCCCGCTGGCAGCGGCATACCCATGGCGTAGGGATTGATGTTATTCATTCCACTACTGGCCAATGCTTGACCGAGCTGGGTAGGCTGTGGAGCTGAGCTAGCGGGTTGTTGCATGGGTTGTTGGGCTTGGATGGGTTGAGCAACGATAGGCTGTTGGACGGGCTGTACAGGCGCCACAGGAGCAGCGACAGGAGCTGGTGCTGGCTGGACAGGCATCAGACCGGCAGTGGGCGTGTTGATTTGTGCAGGCTGAGCCATGACAGGTTTACCTGGCGTTTGGATAGGTGCGCCGGCAGAACTGATCTTGTCGTCCGAGCCTTCGTTACCTTCCAGTACAGGAATAGCACGAATCTCATTGGCGATAGTTTCAGTCTTACCAAGCAACTGAGCATAATCCAGATTGACAGGCTCGAGCCCAACAATCACACCCTGCATCACTTCGATCACCCGGTTGATCTGGCTGGCCACATTGTAGATACCGCCCAATACAGCTTCGAACTTGGGAGCATCGATCGAATCCGAACCATAGCTGTAGGCATGTTCAGTGCCGATATTCGGAAAGATGTATTCCATCACTTCCCGAATGCATTTGGTCGAATTCACATTGACTGTGGCGCCCAGAATCTTGCCTGGTTTCTCACCGAGCGTTTCGTACAGCGGAAACGTGACTGTCGTACCTTGCTTGTAAGACTTGTCGCCCAGACGCAGGCTTTTGCGAATGTACATGTGCACCAAGCGATGTTCTTTGTTCTGGGCAAAGATCTTTTCGACCAGATTGTTGAACTGCTTGACCGTATCTTCGTTGGCCTTTTGAGCATGACGAAGTAAGGTAGCCTGATCAGGATTGAGCTCAGGATGCTTGTCAGTGGATGCACACAGACGCAGCAAACCGATGATCAAACACATCAACTTCGACTCGATCTCGAGCGTTGCATGTTTGCGGTAATAGTCCAGTACATCGGACGGGCCTCGCATGTAGTTCTCACGCAAGGGGTGAAAGAAAATGTAATTGCTGGCGTTCTGACTGGCAATAAGCTCATTCAAAGGAAGCATGAGGGGCTTCTTATTGACAATCGCTGGCATGGGAGGATCGAGCAAGTGATCCATCACACCACCGGACTCGACGGTTCCAAATCCACCTGCTGACAGAGCGGACTTGTAAAACTCAATCATGTTCATACGGAGTTCTCTTTTGTAAATGGGGTTTGAAAGGAGCTGGCCTTAACAGCGAGCTCCTTAGTATCATGCTGGCCGGTAATCTTTTACAGATTCACTGCAGCCGGACTTTGCACTGGAGTGAAGCCTTGCATGGCTTGTTGGGTCTGACCCATGTGATACTGGAACGAGCCTTGAACCAGGTTATTCACGTTACGAGCCGTATCGACCGTCATGTTCAAGTTGTCACTGACAACAGGGGCGAACATGTTACCGGCAAAGGTAGGCTGGATGAATTGGTCACGCACGCCATTCCATTCGATCATGATCTTGCAATCGCCCGTATACGAGACATCGCACCAGATAAGGATCGAGGACTGATTCTGATTGGACAAGTCCATCATCAGTTCATTTTCCAGACGGAAGATAAACTGAGGAATCAGGTTCTCCACTTGAGAGCGCTCAAACAGCGGAGCACTACCGAAGATCTCGGTCTTAAATGGAGTAGGACCGGCATCGTAGTTACTGGAGCGGAACGACATGAATGCCATACCACTTTGAACGATCAATGCAGGCAAGGCATTGGTGAGCACCTGTGCAATACGGGTAGTCTCAGTGGCGCCTTGGAAGTGGTTGGCATCTCGACCCGTTGCCATGGCCAGTGGGTGCGAGACCGCCAGTGCGCTGGAGGACTCATGCTGCATCGTACCACGAGTGGTCACGTGAGTGACCGAGTCGATCATCGGGTACAAATTAGCCAGCTGACCGTACGTGATCTGAGCACCAGCCAAATCATCACCACGACTGTTCATGAACATGGTCAATACCGGATCGGCCATGATCGAGGATTCACGTGAGGTATTGATTGCACGCTCGAACATGTCTTCAGTGGACTGACCCATTTCATCATAGGTCATCGCTGTGACCAAAGGACGCACGACGTTGGCCAAGTACTCCGAAGGAATAGCATTGGAGTACGCGCTCTTGCATGCAACCGAACCATGCAGAGAATCCACAGGTGTGATCGAACCCATGTGCTGCATCTGACCGCCCAGCTGAGCATTCATGGCCATATGACGCAGCAAGTCTTCAGGACGAGCCATGTTCTGCGTGGTAGCCATTGGCACCGCACCAAAGCTTGAGTTCTGCAAGACGTGCGTCATGAACGCAGGACGCAAGACCGTTGTATAGCCGCCCAATCCATCTGGCATGGTCACTTCACGGAACATCATCGAGCTTGTAATGTGAAGAATCATGTTCGGGTTAAGTGACTGTTGCAGCGAACGATCCCAGTCTTCGCACCAGCCTGAGATCAGGTGATACTGAGGGATGTTTTGGATGCCGCGCATGGCAATGCGAGCGAACCAACGAAAGCGTCGCATGTTCCAACCACCAGGGATCAGAATAGGCGAGGCGGCCGAGGCCGAGGGAGACATGATGGTCGAGGCAAAGCGTCCAAAAGTATCGTGGGTGATCGGTGCTCCAGGCCGCATGTTGGCGTACACCTGTTCGACAAAGTTACCATGCATCTGTGGAACGTACGGACGCAGGAACTGATCGTGATACGGGGGCAGTTCCATGAAATGGATTTTCTCGACGATGAACGAATTACCAACTGTGTTTAGCATAGCAAAGCCTCTATGTAAGAAAGTAGAGATTGGGGTTTGTAGTTGAAGTTGTTAGATCAGGCCAGTGTCAGCGTAAGGATCAATGGGAACAGCCACACCGGGCTTTTCTCCATTAGGACCGAATCCTTCACCAATCATAGCGGCCTGGACCAGTGCATTGATATCGTTCGTGTACTCACCCTTGTTAAAGGGGCGAGGACTCTCAGCAATAAGAATACACAAGTCAGCCAGTTGTACACGGATATCGTTCGGAATCCGATACTCCTGGCGTCGTGCACTGGAGACGTTTTGATAGCCAAGCTGATCAATCCAGTCTTGATGTGCATGCATCTTCCAATTAGATGCGAGGATTTCATTAGCCGTCTTTTGGACTGCGACCAATCCTGCTGGAGGGGCCTTAGCAGCAGTAGCACGTCCTGTTGAACGACGGGTATGAGGATAGAGCTCAGTGATCTTGTCCTTTTGAATGCGAGGGATGTTCGAGCGAGTCACACCACTTGTGATGGTCATAACTGCTTCATCGGGCATCTTCGTAGTCGATAAGAACACAGCCAAGTCTTTCCAGCCATTGTGCCAGAGCATCGCCTGAACAACAGCGAGCATGGGGATGACTGAGAGCTTTTCGATGTTGTGCACAAAGCGAGGCGCCATGTACGGACCGATCAACCACTGAAAGATTCGAATCTGAGGACCACTGTCTGAGAAGGACTCGTGCTGCAGTGCTTGAGCAGCACGCAAGGCCTGATCGATCAAGCGCTTGGGTACGTCAGGACACAGACAACGAACCATAGCCTGGATGTTGTTAGCATCGCGATCGAGCTCAACAATAAAGCCTGGACCATGTTCTTCTGGGATCTTGTACTGCTCGACGGTAGAGAGCTTGCTCTCATCGTCACCGGATCCAGAAGGCAGTTCCTTGTCACGAGTGCGACCGAACGAGAAGTTCGTCTCGTACTTGCCAGCACGGGTAGCGATGTAGTTGTGGATAAAAGAGACAATGGTTACATCCCCAATACCACGTACATCAGCAATAGTCAGTCGACGAATCAGGACCAGGAACAATGCCCAATACGGGAATTGATCACTTGGCAAGCCGTCCAAAATGGCACTTGTCTTGACACGCTCGGGCTGTGTGTTGGCAACAATGTACGTATGCAGCTTTTGAAAGCCTTCGTATTGCTCGAAGGTTGTTCCCAGAATCAAACCACCGGCACGATACTCCTTGTACTCAGTGTCGATGTCATCTGAGGTTTGTACGATGTACTCACCAAAGATAGGGAACATGATCCGACAGCCAATGGTAAAGGTCACCAGCTTCCAGACGTCAGGACGCAGATACGTCTTCTCAGGTGTGCTTGCCTGAATATAGCCAAGTTCTTGGACCTTGGCTCGATCAACAATGTACTCCTCACGGAACGTGTTTTTGATGTGAATGTTTCCATGGATCTTGACCCACTGCTCGAGCTTTTCCAGATCGTGCAAAGCGGTCAGTTGAAGGATCCAAGGTCGAATGCGACGGGTCTGTTCGTCAACACTGGCAACATTATCGAAAACTTCTCGAATACCCATGTAACAATCAAAGATTGCCTGGCGGGTCTGTGCATCCAGTGTTTCCCAATAACGATTGATCTGATCGAACAAATCGTACTGACCATCGTAGGCCACTTTACGAAAAATCGAAGCATCCCACGTGATCTTCTCCTCACCTAAGGTAAGGTTGACCACCGCTTCTTCTCGTAACAGTTCCAGTCGCAAAGGTGCGGGTTTATAAAACATGTTGCTCAAGGACTCCTTATCAGCAAACCTAAGTAGTGGAGATAGAAAATAAAAATTTGAACACTACTCAAGGTGATGATATATAGTTGAGTATTTTTAAATCTCAATTACAGCCGCATTGACGGCATAAATAGATTCACACAGCCCTCTGGCATTTCGCCTGGCTGTGTGAATCTAATCGACAAGCAATGCAGGCACTGATGGTGTAGTTCAGTGCCCTTACTGCTTAGAACGGAATGTCGGAGCCGTCGTCGTCACCGCCACCCGCATCAAAGTCGTCGAAACTTTGATTACCGCCACCACGGTTGCCACCACCTTGGTTACCACCGTAGTTGTTACCACCGCGATTGCCGCCACCGTAGCCACCACCGCCACGATTACCACCGCCCTGGTTGTTATTGCCGCCGGTTTTCTCGCGTGGCTTGTAGTTGGTCATGGCGTAGTTAGCCAGCCATTCACCCACAGCGTCTGCGTAGGCCAGTGCAAAGAAAGCCGAGACTTCATCTTTTTCCAGCACTCGACCGTCGATATTGGAACGATAGTCCATGTATCGAGTCGCACCAAAATAGAACTGCACACGAGTGCGTTCTTTCTTGATTTGGTCAATTGCGGCGATGTAGACGCCCTTGCTGTCGCGACCGACGATGATCGAGACAGTCAGCTCTGGCTTGTCGCTCTTTTGGTTACCACCGTACCAACGAAAATCCATCACTTCCAGCTCGCTCTTGCAGGGCGTCTTGGAAGAGGCCGCTTCACGCAGCATGTTCACGATCATCTGACCGTGCCAAGGACCGAGTTTGGCCACGATAGGTGATGTGTCGTTGTCTTCGTTCAGGTACACGTATACACGTGGATTGCCGTTGATCGAACGCAGCGCAAAGCTCGAGCCTTTCTTGGAGTTGGGGTTCTGGCCATACAGGCGCAGGTTAAAGTCATCCAAGACGGTTGGCGGTGCGTTATTTTGAAACTGTTGTTTATTAGACATGAACTGTCCTCTAAAGTGTTGAGATTTTAAATGAATGGGGTTTTATCATTCCTACTTACACACTATACGTCTAGCAAGTAAAAACCAACGCATACTGGGGTTTAGGTGTTGATATAGACCCACTTACCGAACAATGAGTTTGAGGTGTTCACGCACTGCCAGGTCTTTGACCTCAGACAAGTGCGCTTTGACCCGCTCATAAGACGTCACTGCTGTCCAGTACTTTTTATCAGCTACAGACAACAGTGCAGTTTTGATTGCATGAGGCTGAGGTGAAAATGTCTCACTGTCACCAAACACCACCAGCGTTAGCTTGTTAAAGGGAATGTTTGGCATTTGCTTGGCTGTGATCAACTTGCTGTACCATAAAGCCTTGGGCTTGATTGCACCAGTATGGCTCTCTAATAGGTCAAGCGTATGTAAGCGCGGCTCACTGAGTAGATCGATAGCCATGTGTGACAGTAACAGGACACGATAGCTTCCGTGAATTAACGCATCGTTACTGAATAGGCGAATGGGATTGTCGCTCTTTTCAGCCAGACTGAGTGCGTAGCCAATAGACTGGATCATCTTAGCCCGATACTCGAGCTGACGTTGTCCTTTTTGTTCACGCAACACAGCGCCTGGATAGGCAGTGGCAATGTTTCGATGGTTAGCTACGTAAAACACCACCTCTATTTCAGGGGCATGTTCTTTGACAAGTTCACGGATCTGGGCCATCTCAGCGACAAGCGCTGCAGCATACATCATGCTCGAGACTGAGAAGTCCTGGTCCTTTTCCATCGCACCGAACATGTTACGGTACAAGGTAGCGACATTGATCCAGAACTTGTTGTAGCCTGAAATAGGCATAGAGGCAACACGAGTAGTCATTCCGGTATCGTCGGTTACATAGCCAAGGATTTTCTCGATGGCTATGCTAGTGGCAATACTTAACGGAAAGTAACCCAGTCGTCTCTCTGAGACACGATCACTCATGATTCGTACCCATAAGAACGTTGAGCTGTCGGTTAACAGCACTGGTGAGCTTTTCAGTCATTCGATAGTTCGAGAACCGTTTAGTGAGTAAACTTACCACATTAGTCGGTGTGATCGACGAAGTCTGTACCGGTACGGTATCACCCAAACGAAGTTTGTGCTTAGTCAGTCGTACGGATTCTTCCTTCTTACTTAATCGAACATGGGGCAGAGCAATGATAAGCTCGCTCATATTTGCAAACAAGGGATTGGTTGATTCGGAATGGATCCGAATGCTCGAGCCTTCTGGGCAGTCTTTACCAAAGGCAATGACTTTAGCCATAGACTCTTCCGCACTCAGTCCCAAGCAATCAATCGTCTCAAAGACGTGGGCGTCCTCATTGACAATGAACTCCACGTTATACAGTCCTGTCTTGCGATCGAGTGTCCCAACAAAGTAACCCTTTTGTTCAGGTTGACCGTGTCCGGTTCGATCGAATGATCCTTGTGCGAAGATTCGTTCATGGATCGAGCAGGTGTGTATGTGACCGATGAAGATTGCGTACTTGACCAATTCCATATACGCTGCAGAGTCGTGTTTAGGAGCACGGACAATATCAGGCAACTGGAATTCAAACTGACCATGCATGAACGCAAAATCAACTTGAGTCAGATTACGAGCAGCCATTAGCTCTTTGACCTGTTCGAGAATCACAGCTGGGCTTGGATGAACCTCATCGGGTACATACAAGAAATTCATCTCAAACTTAGGCTCGTACAAAATTGAGAGCGTGTCAATGTATTTCACATCAGCACCGATCTGGGCTAAGGTGTCATTGATAAAGGCTACTCGAGCAGGCTGAGTCCAATCATGACTGGGTGTTCCTTCCAGAACACGCAATGCCACATCGTACTCCTTGCATTTACGACACAGCCAGGCAATATAGACATCGATCTCAAATACATCCTCGTTATTGAGCGAGAGCAGATCGTCGAACATATCGCCAGCGATAACAATAAGGTCGAGTTCAGCGATCTTACTTTCAGGCAGGTACTTTCGCAAGCTGCGCAGCATCTTCGGTGTACTGATGCGTTTGCAGCCTGCGTGTATATCAGAGACAACAGCCCAACGGAATTTATCCGTGTCAGTCGAGGTCCTGGTAAGAGATTTGACTAATACCGGATTTTTGATCTTGTGCGCCATTGGACGAGCCTTGCTCGCCAATGCGTCGCTGGGCTTCGAGTTCGTCATTTGTGGGTGGGTAGACATCGTCCATACCTTCGATTTTTATTGGTTCCAAACCATAGAAGCGCAGGATATTATTCCACAAACGAATCTTTCGAATTCCGCTTTCTGGATTGCCACCACGAGCCATGCGCTCGATCAAACCGATCTGCAGACCGTCCAGAACAGCGCTTGGGTTGAACGTTGTACGGTTGCTGGAGGTTTGATACTCCTCGTACATGTTCTGGCCTTGGGCAGGCGAGTTTGGATTATAGGACTCACGGTCGTAGATCGCAGGCACTATAAAGCAGAAGTTGTTATTGCGATCGACCACTCGTACTTCACGATAGTGACCACCGGCAATTTCACACCACTTTTGATCATCCACATTGAAGGGATTTTCATTCTTGCAAAAGTACGGCATGAACACTTCACGGAACTGATCCTCGAAGATAGTGACCAGCTCGAGCTCTCGAGCATGCATCAGATCTTCGAAGTTGTTCTTGAGTTCGTGCAATCGAAACTCCTGACTCTGGTCAGTGACCTTTTGCAGCAGAAACTCACTTCGGCGTTGGGCTTCCGTCTTTTCTTCTTGATCGGGCTGATTTGGGGTTTGGTTTTCGGACATGACCGCTCCTGGTTACGATGGATTAACAATAAGAATACTGAAGACATCGACCTTACCACATAGGAACGAAGTCTCATACAAGTTGCGAACCTTCTCTTGCAGTACTGCATTGGCATTGAAGGTACGTAGGCGTCCGTCTACAAGACGGGAATAACGAAAGCCTCGAGCACGAGGTCGGGTCAATAACAGACCATGACGTTTGACGTCTTGAGCTAACTCCACATCAACCCGAATACGTTCAGACGCAAACTGATCGTCATTAATCATCATCACTACAGCATCTTCACTGACCTGAAGTTCAGTACGATTGACCTTTGTCATTTTCTTAGCCTACCTGCTCGCCTGTGTTGTTAATGATAATGAACTCTTGCAGCTTACCTTTGTAAGTGCTAAAGCTCTTGACCAGCTTGGCAGTATTGACACCATGCTGGATACCGATGTTAATGACCAAGTTGACACGCTCGGGCTTGTTGTCAATCTCACGAGCAGTGACGTTGATCACCACTTCATCGAACGTGTTACGAAAGTACGTCTCCAATGAGCGTGTTGCGTCGTCAATGAGCCCAGGTATATCACCCAGGTTACGCTGGATGATGGCCGGCATGCTCACGATACTGATGGCTGGAACGATCTGTGATTGCTCAACATCTGTCAAGAAAGCATAGGTCAACAGATTGTCGAGTGTCTTGGGCAGGCTATTGGACCAACCTGCACTAGATAAGGTAGCTAGCATGATACCCATCGACTTTCCCTAAATAAACAAAAAAAAAAGAGGGGAGTGCCACCTGACCTGTAGCACTAGGCTACAAGGTCGGTGGCTATCAAACACTGGCTAATGACATAAAGCATTGAAATGCTCTAAGCATATCCAGTTAGGTAAGTGAGTTAATTGTGCGCACAAGATACATGCATAACACAAATGACTTCAACCCTAACTGGACGATAAGCGAGTATTTGAACTCAATACAACAAACAAGGGAAAGAGCATCAATCCAAACGAGCGTTGGTTGGGCTGGTGATGTCCTCGATGCGCTGACGCAGTAGCATCCGTGCCTGAGACATCGTGTTCATCAGATCGATACGTTCCCCAATAAAGGGGACTTCTTCAGCAGGTGAGTCACCAAACATAAATACTTGGATTTTGTGCTCATCTGTCTCATCGTCGATCTGCACCATCCCATCGACCATCTTGCGATACGGTAGATGGGTAAAGCCAACGTCACCTGGACTGGTGTCGACGTAGTAGTCAGCATAACCTTCGATCTGTCCACGGTGATAGAGATCACGAATGTAGGGATCGGCCATGATGTATTCGCGCATTTGATACTGCGCTTGTTGGAACTGGTCAACTGTTTGGTACTCTCGTATGTCATCGGGCATGAACATGTGGTCAATCTGCCGAATCGCAGCACGTGCTGCATTGATCGCATCATGACCCGAGTAGAACTCAAACGCTCGTTGACTTTGTTCCGCAAGCTGCCGACCAATTTCAGTCGTCGCTTGCATAGGGTCTCGTAGCGTACTTTGAAAGTATTGTAAGGTATTCTGACTGGGAATACCAAACGACATCAGCTCAAAGCCACTGTCTGTACCCGTGGAGTAAGTCGCCATACGTTCTCCGTGTAAAGCATGGGGTTTGGAAGAATTGCCAGCTTACGCTGACAACAGAGATTGCATGCGAGCTCTCTTAGCTGGATCAGGCGCCTCTTTATCAGAGTAGTAGATCCAACTGGCAAACGTAGAGATAACGGTTTTGGGCATTGCCAGGTTGCTCGAAATGGATAAAGGAGCATCCAGACTGAACGCGTTGTAATGCGTAGCCAATCGGGAACAACCAACTTCCATCTTGCGATCGAGCATGAGTGTAAACGACATTTGATCACCATCGAAATCTGATCTGTCCGCTATGTATCGCTTCCATACATAGCCGGTGTGCAAAGACACCCGCCCTAGGCTTTCCCTAGGGTCCAGAGTACATTATCACCTAACGAGAGGTGTCTACCGCTGCCTGACGCTTGTCAGTACATACTCGTTGAACATTCTCCCTATCTAGCCATCCCGGCTATACGTAGGAGCTTAGCTGCTGATTACCCAATCCTCACACTTTTCAAACCGTGGCTTTGACTTTCGTCTCGCAGTGGTAGTGAGGCTCTCAGGGACTTCCAGCAATCCAATAGATGCAGCACCAGTATCGCTACTGGGCAGGCCAACTTAGCATTTAGTGATTTCAGGCCCAAAGACCCGATTGATGTCGTAATATCCTTGGGATCAGATTTGATCTCAGTGATGTACACTAACTGAATAGAGCCAAACTCCAACGACGGATTTCGAATCATGGTCGTAGGCAGTCCGTAAACAGACTCTGCTAACAACTCATCGAAGATCTGATCGATGTAGGCGCTATACGTAACAGCATATTTTCGCAATAGCCTTCGAATGTCCAGTGGTAGCCAGCCACGCTTTTCGAGCTTGTTGATCAGGTGATACCTCAGACAACTGATAGCCACACCCCAAGGGACATGGATCGAGTTGTACTTGTGAGGCTTGGTAATCGAACTGATCACAGTGCGGAAGGTGAAGTTACCCCGATGACCGAACAGCTGTCGACGATATAGACCACGCTTGCCTGAGTACATGCTCAGGATCAAATCATGGTAGAACGTAGCGAGCAAGAACAATGCCTTGATCGTACGGTTCTCTTTTTGTCTGTCGGTCAGGTTGCTGTATTCGCTATCGATCCCTACCATAAGCCATAGGGCATCGATAGCACCTGTGATGGTCGGGTCAATGTAGGTATCGAAGTTTGTCTTCTCTACCACTAACAGCATCTTGTTGGGGATAGGCAGGAAATCGCAAAAGACCTTTTCACGGTTTTGCATGATTTCGATCTTCAGATCATCATTATCCTTTCGTCCCGATTTACGTAACGAACGAATATTGAATAGCACTTCCATCACAAAGTCAAAGTTCTTATAAAAGAACGAAAACCCTCGCTCCACACCTTGCTCGAGAATTTGATCACACACAATCGGCGTGTTGACAGGGGCGACATAGCCCGTGTCGGTGAGCCAGCGGATCAGGTCAAACTTACCTACATTGAATCGACGTGTGAGCTGATATAGAACCATGGGATTCATCAGCGGAACATCAATGCCTTTGGGAGCACGGATCCACACCATCGATTGCAACGATTCATCATAGCGTTCTCGTACTGGGCTGTGACACTCAGGACAAATGACGCCTTTATTAAAACGGCTCTTTAGATGACGGCACTCGCACGTAGGAACGTTCTCGATCATGCTCACATTGTCGTAGCGTGTGTAGATGCTACGACTAATTGCGGCTCGATCGTCTGTTGTTGTGCTGGGCATGTTGTTCAGAACGAGCTTATTCTCCTTGACTGCTTTGGAGAACAGGGCATGCTTGCTCAATTCTTGATAATCAACAATGTACGGACTTTGTTCTGCTTGCGCAGCGAAGTCCTTATTAAAGTCAATCAGTTCGTTAAAAATACCCATTGGAGATCCTAACAAAATAAAAAAGTAAAGGACATAAAGCCAGAGCCCGAAGACCCTGGCTTTATCCCATTTCTTTTGCTCTGACCTAAATCAGAACAAGGGCACGATCTAGCTGTGCCCTTTTACTTTGCCAGATTACGACATCCAGCGGTTGGCTGCGTGAGGCAGGTTGTAGCCGCCCATCATGCCGCTGTTGTTGCCGTAGCTCGGAGCGTACAGGGAACCGGTCAACATCTGGGGATCGAACTGATTCATGACTTGTGGCACGAAGCGCTGGGTCATGTCCAGATTGTTGTTGTTGGTTGCGCTGATACGCAGGTTCGAGTCAGACAGCGCTTTGGACAGCGCAGTCATCACGCCCATGTTTGGCTTCAGACGAGAGGCCAGGCCGGTGAAGTTGATTTCATCGGTTTGGGCTGCGTGGCTGATCAGGCTGCGTTGTTCGTGGAAACGAATGTTTTCAGCCAGGCTCAGGTTCAGGCGAGCATTGGTCCAACGCTGCATGGCAGCGGGATCGTTGCGACCCAAGATGGTCATCATGGCCAGGTGATCGAAGTCGCGAATGTCGCGGATTTGACCTTCTGGATTGGTGTAGTGACCCATCAGCACACGACCGGCGAACACGAAGAAAGGCGCACCCATCAGGTTCATGGCTTGCAGGTTGGCTGCAAACTTGCCATTGGTCAGAGCGTTCCAGCTATCGAAGATAGCCTGGTTGGCATCGGGATTGCCCATGGCAGCGGCGATGAACACCGAGTTCAGCCAAGTATCAGCACCGCACTCGGACACGTCCAGAGCCAGTTCGAAACGAGGGTTGAACAGCAGTGCCTTGTACTGAGCGACTTCGTTGAAGTTGGCCGAGTGAACGTCCACTTCTGCACCACGCTGTTGAGCCAGGCCCAGCATCGGATTTTGCATGCTGTTGGCATCGGAACCAACGACGTTGGCTTCAATGTTCAGCGTGCCGATGTTGTGCATGTCGTCCTTCTTGCCAGGGATTGGATCCAGAGCTTGCAGAGCGACGTGGTTTTCGTACAGCGAGAAGACCGAAGCCAGAACCAGACCTTGACCGTTGATGCTGGTCAGCGATGCCGATTCCAAACTGGTCAGAACGCAAGTCAATGCGTAAGGGGCTTGGTACTGGGCGCCGAAGTTCATCATGCCAGAAGGATTGCGACCCATGTAGGCCATGTCCATGTAAGCCGTTGCGTGACCGATGACCACGTTCGGGATCTTCTTCTGGTATTGCTGCTGCTGGTTGTAGTAGTTCTGGTTGGGCTGAGGGATGTTCGTCTCCAGCGTGATGGAGATGTCGTTACGCACGGGCATGCCCATGTAGTCACGACGATGCTGTTGACGACGATCGATCTTGACCTTGGAGCGCAGGTTGAACTGCTGGTTGGTTTCCAGAGGCAGAACGAAGTCCTTCCAGTCTTCGCGGGTCTGGTTCAGGATGGTACGGCAAGCCAGCAGGCCGGAGATCAGCATGCGGTTGATTTCGTCCTTGTTTTCCAGATCAGCGATCGCAGGAACCAGAGCGGCTTCAGCGAACACAGGCTCCATGCCAGTACGGGCAAAGGCACTGCGATCCATTACCAGTTGACGAGCAGCCACAGCGAAGTCCTTGTCGTACGCGTTCGAGGCGTAGTGACGATCTTCAATGGCCATACCACCGACGTTGGTCACGTTGGTGTTGCTCATGTCGTCGCCCGTGGCTTCGACCAGGTAGGTGTGGAACACAGCAGGGCTGATACGACCGTTCAGGTCTTTCTGGCGCATCACCAAGATGATACCGGACATGGACACCGAAGGGACGTCTTCGCGATTCAGGGTCAGCAGTTCCAGTTCGACCGTGCTGTACTGAGAGGTGAAGGATTCGGCTGCTTCCTTCAACTGGCTGTGCAGCTTGGACAGAACTTGGTTCGAGCTGTTGCGAGAGATCTGCAGATCGAACACGCCGCCCAGATCAGCAAACGGATTGGATGCTTGCCAGGGCTGTGGCTGTTGGAATTGCTGTTGTTGTTGCTGTTGACCGAAGTCAGGCTGCTGGTACTGAGGCTGTTGAGCTTGTTGCTGGGGTTGGGCGTTTGCTTCACCGCCGGCTTGGGCTTGAGCTGCGGGGTTGAAAGAAAAGTTTTGATTCGACATCGTTGTCCTCGTTTATAAACGATAGTGTTGAAGATCGCGCGATTGATACAATGATTATTCATCGTACTATCAAGGAAGTGATATAGACCTGTATATTTTTAGATCCACACGTAGGGGTTTGGCAAAAATGGACAGTCCCTTACACTGGCCTTAAATACGCGATTTGCAAAAATTGCAATACTGCGGGCTGTTGCTACCAGGCATTGCCCAGTAGAAATCGGACAACAATTTTCATTGCGTCCTATATGATAGTGGTTAGTGTAAAAAATAATTTATTTGTATCTCTTCCTAACTACTCGGCATCAATAGATCGGAATCAATACGGCACACTACCCTCTCATACCTACAGATCTGAGATGCTAAAAAATACTCACTGATATTTCTGTTGTAGTAAATTTCCAGACGCAGACAAAAAAAAAAAAAAAAAGAGAATACTACAAGGACCCGAAGGTCCCTGTAGGTTAGGCGTTAATTAGGAAGAAGGATTGGTCATCTTTTCCATCACATCTTTCATGATGAACTTAGTCGGTGAGACGTGATGGAGCTGGTGCTTGATGTTGGTGATCAAGCCCTCCCAGGCTTTGAGCTCAATGACAGAGTCTGCGAGGTCCTCGCTGAAAGGCGTATTGCAGATCTCCATCATGTTGTAGCCGGGGACCGAATACAGCGTCCAGGTATTGGAGTAGCGTTCGGTGGTCTCTTTGATGACCAAGCAACCTTCTTTGTTAGGCATGCCAACAACGATGGCACCGACCAAACCAGTATTTACTGGTACGTCGATGCACATGTAATTGGTATCACGGGCCAGGATACGGTTCAGGGCGTCTTTGTGTTCGGAATTGAATTTGGAGAACATAGGTAAATCCTAATTAGTAAAGCATTAAAAGAAAAGGTAAAGGTACTACAGGGTACTGCGGGTAAAGCTTAGTTCAGGTTTTCGAGAATGTCAACAGATATGGCGCCATTGCGCTGGCTGTATTTCAGAACAGCCAAGGAGACAATCGACAGAACTGCTGCCATGACCCAAGGTGCGAAGTACATGCCAGCAACGACGTAGGCAATGGATACGACGCCCAAGACCAGGTATGCAATGCGAGAGCGACGAGTTTGCATGAAACCAAACTTGCTATAGAAGAACTCGTTTACCTTGCGATACAAGGAAGCGTTGGCAACCAGGATAACTTCGAGGATGCCAAACAGGATGATGGAAGCAGTGATGATTGCGTTGGTAGTGATCATGATAAAACTCCAAAGATAAAGCATTAAAAGAATTGAACTGCTGACAGGTCCTTGGCGTTTGTTGACCAAGGACCTGTTCCCTACTGTGCTACATCACTCGATCACAGTGAGACCTGACTCACACTGTTTTGTGATGTAGCGAAGAACATCGTTCCAATAGCTGAACCGATGTTCATAAGAGCGTATCCAAGCCACCTTGTCATCAGAGACGCTCTTAGGGTCATCTTCAGGGTAGTGGTGGACAAGCCACTGATAGTCGAGGTCTTCTCCAGCTTGCGATATCATGATAGCCCCAGCTTTATCAGCTCGGCCTATAACGATCGCTTTGGTGAATTCTCGCGAACGCTTCGCTTCCACGCTGTCAGGCAGGACGCGTCTGATACCATCCAGATGCAACTGATTGAACGTGTTGACCATGGGGCACCTCCAAGGAAAAGAAAAAGGGTTAAGAACATGCTTATGTTCTCTGGTTCATGGGAGTTATATATATCTGAAAAAATCTATACTCCATTTTAACGGCATAAAGCCCTCCCCTACCGGGAAGGACCTTATAGCCGTTTATGGCGCTATCGGCTCTTTAGGACGGGCCTGTAGATTCTGGATCTCGTAGGCAAAGCCCGGTACATTCCAGGTCTCAAAGGTAGTGACCTGATTGATGAAGTAGCGCACATGGCGATCAGCGACCACGCGCAGTTCATCCTTTTGTAGATTCTCTGAAGTGGGATCGAAGTGTTCGGGCAACAGTAGGTCTTCGAACTGAACATCCTCTTCACCACGAATTGCCTTACCATACAGAGGCTCTTGATTTGGGAAACGCAGTACAATAGGTGCACCGGTGATTTTGATACGGCAAGTAAGGATGGCGGGAATCTTACTTTGTTTTAACATCGTCATGATGCAAACCTCATTAGAATAAGAAAACGGCTTTGCCAGCAAACTTTTAGCTATCGTATAGATCGAAGCTTCATATTCAACTAACAAAGGAATGTCTACGGATGTACCAGCTACTAGGAATTACTCCCCGTGTGCCGGGGTCCACGTTACGAAACCCAATGTGGAACTACGTGAGGGATCGCATGGGTCAGAACCTGGCGGTACTTCAAGACTATTACAACAACCACGATCAACGTATCGATAGCTCTCATTTGCTATTGAAGGTGATCAACTTTTTCAGTGCTGGCAATTACACCGATTTAAGTGCCTTTTACCAGATGGTCAGCATTGATGCCTTGCGCATCGCTCATAGTTTACAAATGACTAGCTCGCTCTCATTTGGTAAGACCTTCCCTGGTGTGTTCTTTGGTCCTGGTATACAAGAGATCATTATTGCTACTGACACGCCTTTCAATTATCGACATGGATACGCTAACTGGCGAAACCTTCGTCCTATCAAAGTAGTCAGTCACCCATTCAGTGATCTGACTTGTCCTATCCCCATTGGACGCAACTATACAAAGATACGGGACACAGCGGTCATCGAAGTGAATATCCCCATGCTCATGATCCAGTACAAGGCATTTCGAGACTATGAGCGAGTGATCAGTGAGCCAGGTTCAGAGCGCAGTGCTGCTAACTTTCTTGGCATGTATGCACTACCGGGCATGATCTACAGCTACGCGGATCATGCTGTATTTAATCGGCTCTACAATCTCATTGAAGGACGTGAAAACGTACCGGTGACGTTTAGTCATCCGATGAGTCTTGTCAGAGTCGACACACACATCAATCAACTACAAATCGAGATCGCTCGTGTCATCAGTGAGCGTAAGTACCTAGTTGCTGAGATGCTCAGTACTATTCAGCTTATTGATCTTCCCAGTGCCAATGAATTGGCTATCTTGCCTGAGACAGTAGGTAATCGTCAGACGGACTGGGCTAAGTTTACTGCTCGTATTAAGTTTGTCGAACTCATTGTAGAGATCGCTAAACGAGTCGGTGGCAAACAGAATCGAAGCGATATTCAAAAGATAGCTCGTGAGATCCGCTATGCACGAATCTCTGGACTATTGACCAACAGCATGCCTCGAGATCTGGCAGACTCGATCAGTGAACGCTACAATAGAGTGGCCGACACAATTGAGCGCAACGATCTTTGACGGCATAAACGGTATTGACCCCTACAGAGAAACCGGCCTTGTTACGGGCTAGTTTCTCTGTAGGGGGCTTATGCCCTAAAAGCAACAGGAGTGCTCCTAGGACGTTATCATGCAAATCAGGTACTACGTGGTGATTGTGTTACTACTAGCGCTCTGGGCGGGCTGTGCTAGAGCGCTAGCTGGGTTTAATACATGTCACTTGCCAGACGATTGATCTTCTTATCGAGCATGAAGACTCCTAACGTCTCAGCGATCTTATAAAAGACGCTGGAGTTATCAAGTAGAACACGTCGTGTGTCCATGGTCTTGAAGATTTCATCAGGAATGCCGCGAGCACTAGCAATAGCCTGGGGGACATAAAAGGTTCGAACAATGGCTTTGTCATTGCGTTCGATCCAACTGCTCATGTTCTCTTTCATCGGAGAGTCCAGCTCATCAATCCAGCCTCTGAACTCTTTTTCCGAATTGATCTTACTGTTCACTTTCAATGCCGTATAAGGCGGGTCTTCGCTCATACCGTACTTGGGAGCGAATACATCCTGCCACATGGTAAAGTGTTGGTAGTTAGATTGACTAGGTCCTTTGGTGTAGCTATCAGCAGATTTGATCTGCAAAAAGCGATAGTAGTCATGATCGCCTCGTTTGATGGAGTCCAGAATCTTGCGCTCTGTATCAGCGATGAACGTGAGTTCACTGTGCATGTTGAACTTCTTGCCTGCAATCACATCCATGGTGATTGAGTACATCTTGTCAGCGGCCATGTCCATGATGGACTTAGGTGCCGACGAGGACTTCAAGTGTACGCCCTTGGTCTCGAGCTTGTGCTTCTCGTAGAACTTGGTCTCTTTACGAGAAATAGCAGCGTAGTAGTGCTTCGATTGCAGTGTCGGTACAAGTACATCAAACTTGAACTCGTTTTTCATTGCAATCTGGAACAGACGTTTTTTCTCAACGCCCAAGTTGGCACTCATCATGGCCAGCGCGTGGGTAATGGACTGAGAGGTGAAAAACACCATGAAGTCTGAGACTGCACAACTGGTCTCATCGAATCCATAGTCACCCGTGTACCACTTAACCCAATCTTGCACAGTGAAAATAGTCGAGTCCGTATCACTGACTACGGCACTATCACGAATGCTCGAAGGAAAGTATGCCAGACTAGCAGGTAGGTTACTGCTGGCAAAGAAGGTCTTGATGAACAGGTCGTATTGTGCCAGGCCTTGATAGACACCATCTAAGGTATTGGCAATGATACCGTATTTGACGGGATCTTGTTCTTTGATGTTCTTGAGTTCCTGATATTCACGCATCCAGCCTGCATGCAACTGCATGGCCAAGCCCGTGAAGTCATCTGCTGCGTTCTTGAACACAGTGTCTGGATCAGGATGAGGGGTCGTGGCACGAGTGATCATGCGAGTGATCATCTGGCGAATCGGACCATCGTTGATTTGCTTGAGCGAGAACATATCGCCCGTATACATCACTGCCGCTAGCTCGAGCGCATTGAAGGTATTGACAACTGATTCAATAAGCGCCATACCGTTGCTATCTTTCCAATACCGGCGTGTGCAGCGATTGACCATCCCCATTACATCGTCACGGGTAGGTGGCACCAGGCCATACGTATCCATGCAACGCTGCAATTGATCAAAGTCAGTATTGGTGATGATCGAGGTGAAGTTGTTAATAACCAGCTCGGCACTGTAATAGTGACGGTTACCTGCAATGATCTTCTCATTGTTCGCATTACCATAACCAGATGTAATACGGCAGGTTGAAGTCAGTGAACTGTGTGCACTGGGATTGGTCAGAGGCGTGCCATTAGAGACGTGCGCACCTGACAGGGCGTTATTAGAGAGCTTGTTACCTGTTTGCTCTTGGTTCTTGGCGATGTACACGTTCCAATTGCCTTCCTTCTCGGCTTGGAACATAGCCTTCTTGTTAACGGAACGTTTTGCTACGTTTCCGTCAATCGAAGCGACCAGGGGAGACTCTAGTACCTTTGGATGGTAATAGGTTGTCAGTGTAGGGGCAATGATGTCGTGCCGTTCAATGGCTCGGTTGATCAGATAGAACAATCCTGATTGAGTCTTGAAGCGATCACCATGCTTATCGCGTTCAGTGTGAGTGGCAATTCGATCTCGAAAAGGACGAGGTCCTTGTTCGCTGATTGTCCATTTGACAAACTCACGTGCCTCATCGAGCGAGATATCTCGCATCTTTGCTACAAATGCAGCTTGCTGTTCAACGTAGTTACCCATGAGATTGAGGTCTCGTTTATAGTGGTCTCTATCGTGAACGAAAGGATTCTGATATGCGGACATATCACTCCTTTTAGTCTAGAAGTTAATCGGGGGTTAATCGGCCTGTGCAGCACGTTACCGACTGCATAGTAAAGATGTCGTGATTAAAAATCTAATTTAAAGACAAAAAAAAAAGAGATGGGAGGAACCGAAGTTCCTCTGTCTCTCTCAATAGTCGTCGTACTTGATCCCTAGCTTGTCCATTGTCTCAATTCGCTCTTGCACGTCCTTTTTCGAATCGTACGTGTAATTGTGCGGATCTTTGAACCAGCGCTGTATGTTCTTGTTACGAGGTGTGTGGGTGCGAAGAACATGTGTAGGAATCTTTATCGGACTCAAATGGACCGAATGGCCTGTCAGTTGCCAGAAGGTCTCGAGCACCTTCATTACATCAGGCTCGAACATCAACGCAGTTTGAACCATCCGGGAATACTCCTTCCAAGGAGACAGGACATACGTTGCTCTGGCTGGAATAGAGTGGAAGGTTGTGTTAAAAGCACCATTAGTCTCAAGTCGGCTCAGGTTAGTCGATGCGCCTCGCTTGATCATGGTCGAGTCCGTAACTGCCAATCCTGCCTCGGTCCAAACAGAGAACTTCACATCAACCTTCAGTGGTTTGATAGGAGCCAGTCCAAAGCTCTCGATTGTCATTGGAAAGACAATAGTCCCGTCAGACAACTCGATGGCATGGTCTTCAAAGCGAACGACCTCACCTAGGTCATCAACCGGACAAGACAAGTCCTCAGGCTCGCGTACTTTCAGACGAGAAATCCAGGTGTAGTCATTTTGTACAATAATGAGTGCCATGATTAGCCCTTGAGCATTGCGTTGATGGTTTTAGGGATTACACGAAGCTTCTTGCTGTCGTACGTCGTGTATTTGGAAGAGACAAATAAGTCACCGGTTGCCACTGCTTTCATGACGTTGACAATGGGCTGATTCAAATACAGCATCATTAACGCTATCCGATAACCTGAACCCACTGCCACTTTAGTGGTAGTAGGTAAGCGATGAACCTCCCCCTTCTTATTACCAATACCATTGTAGCAGAGCAAGAACTGTTTGGTAGCGATCAGTATGTCCCACGTGCCAGTGAAGGTCTTGAGTTCTTCACTGGTGAGTTTGTACTCTGAGAGCTCTGGGGTATTGGCAAACTTTAGACATAGCTCACGAATGATGGCTGTTTGTGTTGCACGGTTAGCATCACTGACCGGCTCATTGCCCGAGCTTGCGTACGCGAAGAAACGATGAGGATCGACAATGAGCTTGTCCTCTAATGTACGCACAGTCGTTACATTGTTCATCATGCACATGTCGGCCACTAATGTGCCCTGATCGTAGAAAACGATGGTCATGTGGGTATTGTCCTTACAATAAAAAATAAAGGGCATAAAGCCCTCCCTAAAATGGGAGGGCTCAGGCGCCGATTAGATAACGAGCTTAGATGACTTCACGACCACTGGACAGACCCATGGCTGGGCTGGAACGACGAGTCGTGCTGGCAATGGGTCGGCCTTCCAGGGCAATTTGAGTAGCAGCACCTGTGGCTTTGTCAAACACGATCGAGCCGGTAGCACCGGGCTTGAGATCTTCAAAACCGCCTTCAGGCACAGGAATTGCCATAGGCTTGTCGCCAACGATCAATGTGACAGCATTGGCAGTGACCGAGTCGATGGTGGCAGTTACAGTGGCGGATTCGCAAGAGGGCAGCAAAGAAGGATCAACGGTCAGTTGAGTAGACATTGAGTATATCTCCATCAAGGGTTGAAGTTGCGAGAAGACCTCGCAGATGATAATAGCAACTAGGTAATTAATATCTAGATGCATGGGGGTTATCAGGATAGTGATATATAAGTCACTTTAGTTGGAAGTAGCTGATTGCGCCAGTTCGACGACCTCTTCGAGAAGTTCACCGCGCTCCTCAGGCACTGGCTCGAGATTAGGAGCTGGTACGGTAACCTGAATTGGGCCGGACTGAACTTCAGGTTTAGGCTCTTGCTCTGGGATCTCTTTGAACCTGAGCTCGACAGGGGGATCGAGCAAAAGCTCAGTCTGACGCATCTTCAAGCAAGATGTGCATCTGCCGCATGCCTGGACTTTCATGATAGCGTCCGATTCCTGAGGGATAGTTTCTGGCAGTTGGCAGAACCAGAGATTCTTTTCAAAGTTACCCGTATCGCTACGAAGATTGCTAAGGACACGCTGCTTGGTATGCGTAGCCAAAGGCATCACGAGCGGGACTTGCCGCTGATTAAAGAACATGGCTTTCATCATGTTCTTCCAGATCTTTTGGATTTCTTTAAAGACCAGTGCGGCATCGTCATCCGCTAAATAACTCAACACCACACAGCTATGAATAGAAGGATCGAGATGAACAGAGGCAGCGTGTAGCCAGGGCATGATCTGGGTAAACGAAGCCTTGGAGTTGAACATGTTGTTGTAATGAGCTGAGTGGGTGTATTTGTTTCGCACTTGCCCGCTTCTGGGGAATGACTCCAAATGCTTGTAAACGCTATCGCGAGCATTTTCTTCCATTTTCTCTTTGAGACGATGGCACATCTTGTCGATACTGAGGACATCAATATCCGTCCCTTCGCATGTCAGACACAAAACAGTATAGCTTGAGTCTATCCCTCCAGAGAACAATACCAGGGGTTTGCGATGGTCCGTGCTCAGGCTTGCAATGTCTTTAAAGGACTTCGGTTTCATGTTCTAAATTTCCTGTTATTAAAAATTGACGGCATAAAAAAGTAGGGAGGCGGGCCGCTTCACCGATGCGTTTGATCCTGGGAGACAGTGTGCAAGGCCCTCCGAACACACGTCTGCAACCAAAGATTACTACATCGGTGAAGCTTCCCATTTGACCTAAGAGCGCTTCAACCTCGCCCCTAGATCTAAAGCGACTAACGCGATGATCAGACAAAACCCCATAATGCCCAATCTTAGCCGCTTCTTTCACAGTCACCCAGGGAGCTCAACAACTACCTGCGTTCCAGTGACTGATAAACACGTTGACCGATCAGCCCGAAAAATCAACGTATCCACCTTTGCATACAATAAGCCTACCTTTGTTAAAAAGTATTCTTACTGAATGACTGAACTAGCTTTTAATGTCAGTTCGTAAGTCCGCTGCTTTGACTCCGTTCTGGAGTAAAGCTTGACGGTACGCCTCAACATTAGTGCGCGACTGGTTGGTCAGTGTAAAGACGATCGTCACCGCTTCGTTCTCGACGACGCTAGATAGATCAATCCATTCACGGGCCAGGATCACAAATTCATTGCTGGGGGACAAGAATGTGATATACTGCAATCGAGTCCAATCACGTACGGTACCGGCAGGCAAATGAGGCAAGACAGCACTGTGGCGTGCTTCAGCATCAAAGCCAGGTCGCAACCCTCTCCAGCTCCCAACGCTGACCACTTCTAACATCTCGTGTTTGACGCCGAGGGACGCTGGCGCGTATGTCCTTAAATTGTACAGGTTGCCCTGCTTGAATGTGAATTCGCTCATGAGTGGCTCCATCAGTAAGGCCGGTGATAATAAGGTGGTGCTTGAGGACTACATCTGTAAAGACATAGCCCACGTCGTTCACATTATTGAACAGTCCAGCCTTAGCGCGCTGAGTCGCTAAGAACTTGGCCATGTCATCGACCTGCATTAGAAAGTCATACGTCGTGAACACTTGTTGCTTCTCAGCGGCCAGACTAGGCAGCAAAGCGGGCTGAGCAACATTGAGGACTGATTGACAAAAGTCATCGTGTTCTTTGATGTGTAGCTGACTAATAAACCAATCGATCAATGTCGAACGATCGAATTTATTAATGCCGAGCTTACTACAAAAAGCAAGGAACTGCTTGACGCGGTTATCCTCGCCAAGCATGTAGTTGACGGTTTTCAAATCACAATAAGTCATGTCGAAAATTCCGTGACAGATGACGCATTAAAAAGCCATCCAAGTAGATACAGTCAAAACCATAGACCAACACGTTGTTCTGATACATACCTACATTAAGAAGCTTTTTGCGCAGCTGTGTTGCATAGTCAAATACCATACGAGCGATCTCGAACTCACCGATCTTCTCAGTGATCTCGAGCTGGATCTGTTCATTGACAAAATCCAATGCACGTCCATAAAGCTCAGTATCGTTTTCTGGACTGATCCGTTGGATGCCATCCAATACTGAGGTGAGCCATTGAGGGTCTTTTGCACTACCTGTGACTTCTTGTCCACACAGACAGATGTCTTTCTCGTCAATCAGAAAGCTATCGATCTCTTTGTGTAGCCAATCTGTCAATGTAGGCCAACTTACATGTACGATACCTGGATTAGGTCTCGGACGATCTGGGACATAGACCGGCGAGATGGGAATCAGGGGTCGCATTCTTTTCAGGTCCACGATGAGTATACCTTAGAGTTGGGGTTAAAATGAAAGCGACCCTACAATCAGAAGAACAAAGCGCGTTGTGTCATCATCTCGCCAGTGGCGGGATTGTTGAAAAACGTGTTAGTAAATTCCGTGTTGTACAGGTCGTAGCACACTATCTGTGCCCGGTCACCGAGAGACAGGGCGCATACTAGATGGTCACCAAACCCTAAACCGTTGACGCATTTGAGGGTTTTGTCCACACCAGCATACAGGTTAGTGATGGCTAATAAAATCTTTTGCACAAAGCTGTGGATGTGCTCTGGGTTAAAGCGGGTACCCAAACACAAACCACGTTGTGCCTGTACACCATAGACCTTCATGTTAACCACGTTAACTGCGACGGCGATGGCTTTCTTGGCAAAGCTAAAGTGATGCTCGGGACCGATACCGAACTCATCACAGTGCCGTGCGACGTCGTCGCCTAAGTCGATGCAGTAGGTCTGGAGTAAGGGTAGATATTCTTGAACGTTGGTCATAGTTGTACTCTTGTTCAGGAAGGGCACTGTAGTAGACAAAGAGCTTGTTGATACCTGTTGTCTTCCACGAGTACCCTTGTGGGATTTGTTCGAGCAGATGGGGCAGCTTTTGACTGAGCATACCTTCGATGTAGTTGGTCACTGTCAGCGCCACATTGTGACACGCATTGGTGTAGACATACATCATGCCATCTGGATCGTCAGGACTGATCTCACGAATGAGCTCTTCTGCCTGCTCATCTAAGAGCATGGAGTAAATCCCATCCATGATGGTATCAGGACTGTACAGCCTGCCCCGATTCAGGATTTCCTCGCCAATAGAGCTCCAGTACCATGAGATTGGGATCAAGCTCGTTGGCAACTGCTGCTGCGCGTGCAGCTCGGACAGCTTCTCGGTATACTGACTGATGTCCAGTGCTATCGAGGGCGCTTTGCTTGGGGACGGACACAGGGGTATGAGTTGCTCGATCATAGGTACCTATGGTCAATATGGGGTTATGGCCTAGCCAACGTACACGCTCGACCATTTGGTATTGCGTACTTGTTGAACCAAGCATACGGAACAAGTGATGGCAGATTGAGGTAATCACGGTTGTTAGGATATCGATGAATCGTCCTGCATTGACCATCAATATCTTGTTCTTGGCCTTGATAACCGTGTCGATGTTCTGGTTCTCAATCTGACACACAAAGGTGTAGGTCACCGATTGGATATGTTTGTCAAGCATATCCCACGTGACCATCCCCCACTGTAAGTTAAAGGAACATGCTTGAAAGATGACCGGGATGCCTCCCGGTATCAACGACATCAAACTGTCCAACTCGGGGTGGTGGTTGTACAGCTCAGTCATACTGATTGCAAAGTCAGTCTGATGGGCTAAGAGCTCTGTTTGATTCATGATGAGGTTTCCCTTTTATTGAGGGCGCGCAATAGGTTGGTAGACAGTAGGCGCTGCTACTGCACGAATGGCAATAGTGAGCATGTCGTATTGGAATTTCTGAACATGGTACAGACTGGGATCCAGACTGACTGTAGGCATAGCCATTCCCAGACACTTGTAGACCTGGTTAGCAAACTCGTGACACACCTGAGCACCCACCTGTCCATCAATACCCATGCCTGCTAGCAAGGTGATGCATGGCTGCATGCTAACTGTCAGATCCGTTCCATCGAACATGGCATTGAGCAGTGAGGCAATAAATTCCTTCTTATTAGCCGTACTGAAGAACCACACTCGGGTATGGGGATTGAGTGTAGCAATAACGTTGTTGAAGTATTCAATCGCACTGCTGATGTTAAACATCAATACGGGTGGATTGGTTGTGATAGCTTGCATTGGAATCATGGTAGTGATTACTCACAGTCGTACTCGTGTCCAAACTTCTCTGTCCAGTCCTTAATACGCCAGTCTTTTTCAGTGCGTTCAATGACGAGATAGCCTCCGCTACGAGTCACATTGACGATCTCCCATGGCGAGGTTCCCAAGAACCGATGGATTTGATCTCGCATGGTACTGAACATGTTTGTCTCTAGCATGCGAAAGAAGTGCAAACGAGCATCGGGTTTGATGTGCCAGCCACTGTGAAGCAAGACTTGTTCGGCTTGTGGAACATGTCGATGAACAAAGACTGGGTCAATAGTTTCGTGCAGGATCTGCTCTGGACTGGCAGCATCTTTGGCATACTTCTTGTTTTCAAAGACCACGGCATTGACGTAGTCAACGATAAACATCTCCATAGTCACCTTAATAGGGACCTTGCCAAAATACATCTGCTTTCCGTACTGGTACGGATCGAACACAGGAGAGCGAAGATTAGGGTCCAGATACAGCGGTGCTAATAAAGGCGTTTCAGTAAGTTCAGAAGCACTGATCGAACCAACTGCATAATGGCGATCAGCAATGTCGCTCGTGATCCGATCACCCAAACGACTGATCATGCTTTGCACGGCCTCGCCGTCACCGAAATAAAAAGTCTTTGCATTCTCGTAGGCAGTGCAGTGACGCAGTCCGTCGTACAGACCAGGGGTTGGCATGAAGGCGGCTTTGTACGTTTCGATTCGCTCCAGATAAGGAGCCATGGGAATGGTGACAAGTCGACCTTCGAGTTTCTGATCAGAAGGCCTTGGTTTGCGAGCAATGTTACTGGCGGTTGGAATAAACATGGTACCTCGATTTTAAAACTAAAAGAGAAAGAGCGAACAGAGGAGCTGATAAGCTAGTGCGACACACCCCAAAGAGGGCTTCGCAGCTAACCTATCAGCTTGTGCTGTTCTCTAGCCTTGAAGTCTAGCTAGAGAGGATAGTACGAAACCCTCTTTAGCTTATCGCAAAAGAGGTACTGCTTACAGAACCAGACCGTTGCTATCGAGATCCGAAGCCGAGACAGCTTCAGTCATGACGGCTACTTGTTCAGCTGCATCCAGATCGGTGTATTGCTTTTCCAGCTCAGCGATGCGCTTTTCCAGATAGCCCACGCTGATGATGTGGTGCGTGCAGCGATCGGCGTGATGCTGGGAGATTCCAGTCACATGCCAAGGCGAAGTACGGCCATACAGCGTGCTGTCCACGTCCTGGCCTGCCAAAGACACAACTGAGCGCATCGCGCCGACATTGGTCATATGGGATTGGTCATTGACAAAGTTCAGTGTGGCCAAAGAAGGAGTCAGCTTGGTGGGGATCTCGAAGTTCAGCCAGTTGTACAGGTCTTTGTCGTCCAGGCGCTGGTGCTGACGCGAGTACAGAGCCAGCAAGACCGACAGATCCATCATGACGTCGGTATCGACACGGTCCTGGTCCATCTGATTGGCCGAGCGGTTCTCGTGCAGACACACAACTGCGCTCTTTTTCAGACGCAATGGAATGCCGGCATAGGTCTTCAAGGTACGGTAGGTGTTCTTGATGTCAATGATCGAATCGTTCGTGCCTACTGCCATCGCCAGTGCCGAGACATCACGTTCACGAGCATAGCTCATCAGCGAAGGAGCAATGACCGAACCTGAGCCACCGCCCAAAGAAGACAGGAAGATGTTCATGTCGCTGGGTTGGAACTTGGTCATGATGTCAGGCACGTGCTTGACGATCTTTTCAGCGTTGGCCTCACGTGTCTTGCCAGAGCCCGACACGCCAGGGATCAAATAGACTGAGGCGGGATCATGATCAGGAGCAAGGTTGGCTGTCGAGGTGTCGACGAAGACAAAGCGTACCGAAGCAAAGCGATCGTCACCTGCACGCAGATTGCGCATCAGCTTGTTGGCGATGTTGATACCAGTGCCACCACAAGCGTAAATGGTCACGACGCCGTTTTGACGATCAAACGTTTGGTTTTGTTGGTTCATGTTTCAATCCTAACTAATTAGAAGAAAGAGTTATCAAAAATCATTGGGGTTTATTGAGTCATGCTTCAATCTTTATTGGAGCCTACTCAAGTGAATGATATGTACTTGAAATAAAATTCACTGCACGACACATTACTACGGAGATCGACACGTATGTCTATCATTACACACGGTATCTCCAGAATCAAGCTCAAGATCAATGAGAAGATCCTAAAGCTTGCCTTCCTGGAGCCACACGAGCGGTTTCGTACTGTTCCTGTCAGCTACGAATCACGCATCCTTGCCAAGGTCATCCGTCCTCAAGTCATGATGGACTGCCAGCTGATCGGCGGTATGGAAGTTTTTGTAGAGCTCGATACAGTCGAGCGAGAGCAAATTGACCAATTGACCACGGTCTATTACATCCCTAAAGAACGCACAGACGGTCGAGCCATCATCACACCAATGGCGATCACCTACATGAATCCGACTACTCTGAATTCACTAGCAACTAATGCAACGTGTAATCGAGGTTCGGCCATGGCTGGTATTGGATCCATCATTGATAGTTACATGCCGGTACCGCCCGTGAGCGATGCTACAGTAACCTTAATCGGTGAGAACACCGTTATGGTCAAGAACAACATGATGGTTCCTCAAGGCGCTTTCCTGCGCTGTCTGGTCGAGTACGACGAGAACTTCTCTATTCTGCGTCCCAAAGTCTGGCCCGAGTTTGAGAAACTCATGGAGTATGCAATCAAGCAATACATCTGGGTCAAGCTCGATTACGACCTGGACATGGGTCAGCTTGTAGCCGGTCATGAATTGGGTGTGGTCCGTCGGATCGTCGATCGATTCGAAGATGCCCAGGAGAAATACGAAGAGCAGCTAAAACGCATGCGTCGTATCCTCTACATGCACGATCGCGTACGGTACGCACGCTTTGTCGGTCTACTTGTTGGTGGTCCTCGCTAATTTATGCCATAGCAGATCTCCTCCTAAAAGATAAGCCCTAGCTGTTTATTTTCACAACAGTGAGGGTACGGGTAGGTTAGATCAAAATAATCGATTCTAGGAGCTCTGATGAGTTCCTAGATGACTTTTGTGACGTTAAAAGGGATGTCATGGATAAGGTGCAAGTAAAAACCAGTGCTGAGACTGATGTTGCTAAGGCAACCATCACTCAGGACAAAGAGACAGGATTGAAAGAGCTCAAGATGAAAGGTCCCTTATCGGAGATCTTTTATAAGGCTTTGAACATTCTGTTTGGAAAGAAGAATGGATTGGCAGGACACTATGCCTTGGAGAGCTTTCAGCGAGCCGAATCGGTACTGACTTACTCAGCCGATATACAGGCACTGACCAGTGCCGATGTAGCAGAAGTGGCCTCGATGGATATTGGTTGTGAGAGCGCTCACGTGATTGTTATTAATCCGAGCAACGAGGCGATCACCAATCCGAACTTCTACAGCATGCAAGAAGTGTGTAAGCGTCGTGGTATTGAGTTTCACAATACCTTTGACCATGCACTGGAGAGCATTTTCAATAACCCCACACGTAAAGGAATCGAGCAATGAGCTTGACACTCGTAGGTCCTCTGGCCCAGACACTGACCGATCAGATCAACAAGAACGAAGCAGGCAAGACATTGACTGTCACCCTGGCCCAAGACAGTGATGGGCCTTCTGTTGTCCAAAAACCCTCGACTGTGGCATACTGCTGCGACTCCAGCTCGCTCTCAGCGACAGACGTGGGTGACTTCACCCAGTTGGTCCATGCCGGTAAAGAGTCTGGCACACAAATTGCTGTGATCATGTATTCGGTCGACGGTAAAGAGCGCAGTCCTCATGCTGAGGCAATCAGTGCTATTGCCCAGCGCATGTCCGTTACTGTCTATCCAGGTTACACTGAACTGTCAGCGACCCTGTAACTATCTATAGGGACTGTAACTATGGAAATCAAAACCATCGGTGATGTCTTTGAATTGCATTGCGGTCATTTAAAGTTCGATGCCAATCTCGTACGACGAGTCAATCGCTATCGAACGCTATTCATGACTAAGAACGACGCGCACATTGCATTTTTTGGCGGTAATACGCTAGGCGTGCATAAGGTACTGTTCTTGCCCTCTGATCGGGAGATGTGGTTCCAAGAGATCATGCAAGCAGATCAACAAGAGCTGGCATTTGACTTCAGTAAAGCTGAAGGCTACAACCCCAAGTTCAAAGTTGAAAGCGACCCACTCAATAGTGCCTTTGCTTGGTTTGCTCATAAGGCGTATAACAGTGAGTACTTGAGTGATAGTCAGAAACAACAAATGATGGTTGACGTGTTCTTCATGCTCAACACCAAGTTCTTGACTTCTCGTCTGGTGCGTCACTTCGAACACCCTGCTGATCCAGAAGTAGCGGCAGCAGCCTTTGAGCAGTACTCCAACAAGTTCCATATTCGTAAGTATGGTTCATGGGGGCGACTGCTCGAGGAGCGCGCCAAAGATACGATCTCTCGATCCAGTATCCATATCGGAACAATTGAAAAGTTCGTACCCAATAAAAAGGTTCGCTACATCCTGTCCGACAGTCAAACACGTATTCGTGAGATGATCAAGGGTATTGTTGATATTCAGTATCGACTGGCTCGCGAGGGCGTTCGAATCAAAGAGACCAGTGCTACCTTCGAGCATGAAGGCGAGATGGTCATCCGAGATAAGACAGATGGACCAGGTAAGTACGCCAACTACATCAATAGCATCATCAGTGATGAAGGCAGCTTTGTCAAATCAGAGCTAGTAGGTGTGATTCAGGACCTAGTGCCTAACATGCCTCCTGCGATGTTTGCTAAATCACTGTCCTGGCTGTGTAAGACGCCTAAGATCAACAACGTGGGTCTGCGCGACGATATTGTTGTCGAGATCATGGTCCATGCGATCAATTACCTATACAGTCGTCGCAACGAAGTGCGAAAGACCACAGACCTGAGTTACATTTTGGGTCGACTCAAAGGCACCTACACATCCAGTCGTAACGTAGATCCCACCCTGATTAACTTGCGTGCTCAGTTAGAGGACGTAGTCCGCCAAGCGACAGGACAGCGACACGACGGAAACGTATCAGCGACTCGCACAGGTATCTTGCTCTACGTAGTGGCGCGTGCCATGACCATGAAACACTTCTCAGGCATGGCAGGGCGCTCGGCCACACGGTAGTGTCCACAATTCTATGTATCAAGGAGCCTTCGGGGAAGGACGTGTATCAGGCATAGTGCCCGAGACATGTACTCTCTAAAGAAGTTTACACCTTGTTCTGAGGATGGTTGGTATGTCTATTCTGAAGCATCTGAAAATTGGATTGCTCAAATTGTACAGCCAAGTAAAGTCTTTGGCTTTGCATGGCGAGCTCTACGATTCCCAGCACTTTGGCTCCAGAACTGTATATTGCAACGGCTACAGAGTAGGATTGTTTTGCGTGAGGCATTCGTACAGGGCATTGGAGAACATTATCTTGGGGATCAAATCCTCACTGAATGTGTTCGATCTACATGCACAGCCTGAGCAACACACACCTGAAGAGGTCCGTGATCTGTTTAGGATGACCTGTACGTTTCACATGCTACTTGATCCGAATGTTTCCAAAGAGTTCCGTATCGAGACTTTGTTTGAACAGTATGTTGACATGCTGCGCGTTCGAGCTCGAAGCACGGGATCCGTGATTACATGGACCCAGGACTGAGACGGCATAAAAAAGTAGGGACGACCCATCGGCATGGTAGGTTTTTAGCCTAATTAGCAGATGGGTCTTTCTTACTGGCTTTATGCCGTCAGGCTATCTTTAACGATAACCACTGACTTGGTAGCCGGTCACGTTATAGGCACGCAACACGTCTTGCTCACGACTCGAGGAGCTGTAGCCTGAGCTTGTGGAGCTCTTACGACGCTTGCGCATTTCAGTAGCTTTACTGATCAACTCTTGAATCGAGAATGCTTCAGAGCTGTCGGTGACCACGAACTTATCGAGGTAGCGAATCTGTGTGGACAATTTCTCACTGATCGCATCATCACTTGTCTTAGAGAGTTGGTCAACGAGTTTAGTGATTTGCTCACGTACCTCGCGCTGACGCTCTGCATCTCGACGCTCAAGCTCAGTCATCTCACGATCCTCAGGCGTATCACGCAAGACAATCGATGGATCGATGCCGTAGAACTGTAGGTTATGTCCTAGACGCAGTAACCACATGCTAATAAGCCATGCAACCACCATGTCATCATGCTTGCCATTGCCATGATCGATACGACCGTTCTTCTTGGTCAGTCCGAGCAACTGAGATACCAATGTCTTATCGTTCGTGCGCTCTGCAAACTTACCAGCAGCAAACTGCATCACGTCACCAAACAGACGATCACGAGCCATCGTACCGGAACCGGCAGTAACAAAGCCAAAGTAGGATTTGTACAGATCGTAGATCTTCGGATCGCGACTGTGCATACCACGACGAATGATCTCGTACTTATCAGCATGCTTGACAGGCTCTTGGACGATCTGGTTAAAGATACGTCGGAATGGATCCATGCCTTTATTGGGCAGGAGTTTGAGTAGGCCGTCGATAATCGATACAGCACTGGACTTGCGCTCGGGCATGAGCGTGATCGAGGGATACTTCTCGAGCATGTCGGCAATCCACTCAACAAACGAGTACAGGTTCAAGTTGTTAAGCGTGGCAGCAGCGATTACATACATCGACTCAGCATCGACAATGGTCACGCCAATGGCGTCACCTCCCGAGGCATCTGACGTATCCAGCCCCATGATGTATTTGCTCTTGGCCATCATGTGATCTCGGAAGTTACGTGGTACGTACCAGCGAATCGAGAACTTGAACTTAGGATCGACTTCTACCCAGTTTGGATCGCGTTGAGAGGAGTTGATACGTTTGGCCACTTCAGGACTAAATGGAGAGCCTTCGGTACCAGGAGTCCACATATTCAAGAAGTCGCGCTCGGCAGCGTCACCCTTTTGCAGCGATTCTTTAATCTTGGCACGCAGCCATTCGTCGGTGTAACCTAGCTGGCGATGTGAGAAGGTAGCATTAACAGCCACCACTTTACCGGAACTGCCCGCAATAAGAACTTCATGCAGATCTTCTTGGTTCTTACAATCGAACAAATGCTCACCCCAGACATATGACTCCATAAGCAAGTCGTAGAAGAACTCACCAGAGGGCTCAGAGAGCTTACCGGCAGTCGTAGTGAAGATAACACCGTAAGGCTCGTTATTGGCCTTAGCACGCTCAACAGCAGCACCCATAGCAGGCAATGCAGCTGGCAAAGCAATATCGATGTTAGGTTGGAAAGGTCCCTCGTCAACCTGGAAGATCGCAGAGGTCAAACCACGACCTGCATTCAGTGCTCGCATCTTGTTCATCTGCGGTACGTGAGTTTTGTATTCATTGCCCAATGCCTTAATGGTGAGCTCCTCACCGTTATTGGCATCGTGACGTGTACCTTGCTTGAGATAGTAGGGCAAACACTCAGCAATGTCCTTTAACCGGGTGATGTTAGAGCGACGCAATTGGTCATCCTTAGTCATCAGGTTAATGGTTGTGTTCATACACGCCACGTTAAGCAGATACGTCATGAGAATGTCAGTGTTAAATGACTTACCTGTCTGACGGATCTGAATCAGTGTAATTCGTACGTGATTAAAGAAACACCAAAATAAACAGATGTTTCCACGGTTGGCAAGCAAAGGTGAAGTCGTGCGTCCAGATTGGGCTGGAGCTCGGGCGACCTCACGAAAGAAATACCAGGGGTTTAGATAACACTCAATGGAAATAGCCACAATCTGCTCACGAGTGAGCATAGGGTCATGTGGATCTATTCCCTTGAGATTTGGGTTTACCAAAGCCAAGAGAAATTTATGATTAGTAATTCCCATGGATCGATAAACGGCAGCCAAGCGCACCCAGCTTTGATTGGACGTTGATGTATCGACAATCGCTGTAGGGTACTTAGCCCAATCTTCTTCAAACAAGATCATAGCGTCATACTCCTTGGAAAAATACACGCGATCAACGTGTATTACGGTTCATATATAGGAATGCGCATTTAACAGCATAAAGCCCTCCCAATTAAGGGAGGGTCAGTATGCCGCTATCGATCAAGTAAGTGTAATTCTTACAGATTAGGGACCTGTTCGATGTGCATGGCGCCCATGGCTAATTGTAGCGTATTGGATGGCGTGCGCTTAGCAAAGCGAAGGAACAAGGTATCGTTGGCTTGGATTTGGAAGTTCACAGGGATCTTCGCATTCCAATCATTGACAGACACTTCCATCTCAACGCTGGAGTCTGTCTTGATCCAGAAGCGATCGGGAGCCGGTGCCTTGGTCTCGCTGTTGCGATCGTACAAGGGATTGGCCAGGTAATAGGTCTTAGCAATCCAATCCTCGCGATTGGTGGCTGTACCTGCCAGACTCAAGTAACGCAGATTGTTGTTGACAAACTGCATCTTGGCCATCATGTCAGCGCCGTATGGATCATAGCCCACGTCCTGGACATTCCAGCGCGGACCAGGACCTGTGCCCGGACCAAGCAAGGTCACAATGAAGTTTTGAGCATGCTCAACATTGCGATAGACTGGATCGACCTTACGTAGCGAGACGGACACGTGCAGGTTCTGACGAGCCCCGTAGGCCAGTGGATCGAACGGGGAACCCGTACTGCTGATCGTGATTGCCGAGGCAGGTACTTCGTAGTGAACCTTGCGATCGAGATTGAACATGAACCAACGCAAGCGATAGCCTGCTGCTGCACTGACCCAGATAGGATAGCAGTACAGGCGAACCGAGTACATGCCTTCCTCTTGCGTGGTTCGGAAGGTATAGGACTTGTTGATCGTACGGTCCGTATGAACTACCAAGCGATCGGAGATCTCATTAGGTGCCAGTGTATAGACCAGACGAGTCGGGTACTTATGGTTAGGAATAGTCGAGACCATGGCCTCCAGACCAGCGATCTTGAACTTATTGCCATCAACAGGCAAACGAATCTGACGACCCGAGCGCAAGTGAGCAACGCCCATCAGGTTCAAGCTATCCATTGTCAAGTTCAATGGGAACTCAACCATCGTTGGATCACCTGGCGAGAGCCATGGGGACTCGATGCTGATGTCCTCGATTACTTCGTACGGATCTTGGCTAGCATTGATAAACGCCGAGTTCTCTACCAGCAACAGACGCTTGGAGACCTCGTGTCCATCTTGACCGTAAAAGACAATAGTCACCGGTTCATTATCTTGCAGATCATGCAAGGTATTGGCAGTAGCAACGGTCTTTTTAAGTTCTCCACTACCGGGAGTGCGTTCAGCAAGCTCCAATGGGATCTTATTGCCGATCAGCTGGTTGGTCGAATCAAAGAGCAACGAGACTGGCTCTTGGATGCTACCGAAGACAGGCGAGCCTTTGAAGATGATTGCCTCGTAGGCATCTTCTCCGCCAATCCACAAGGACTTGTCCACTGCCAGTACGTGTGGCGTGACTGATTTATCCACATAGACACGCATGAAGTTGGACTGCTGGCCTGGACCGACACCGATCAGGTAATTCAGATCGTTGTCTTCAGCGTTTTGGTCGTTGTACGAAATAGGGACAACTTGAGGGATGAGCGTCAGTTCGTCAACACGAGTGACCTCGTATTCCCCACGTGGTGAGCGACGACGAATCTCGTCGCCTACCTTAGGGATGAACTTGTTGTGACCTTCTTGTCCCCAATAGATCTCGTCCCAGTCCCATCGATGAAACGTACTGTAGTAGTTCTCAATGGGAGTGTGACCGTCCGTACCAACGACACTATTGATGGTGTTGTTAGGAAGCGTAGACATTCAAACTCCAGGTTAAATTTCTTGGACTTTCAAAAAGTGCGACAGTTGCAGCTTGCCGGGCATGTACAAAGCGACACAGCGAGCAACAAACTGGTAATGTCGGATAGGCAGTTCGATTACGTCCCAGTAGTTGTGAGGATGGACCTCTACATACCGGGGATCGAGTTCGTAGCCTATTTGTGTTGGGTCAGTGGCCAGATACGGCAGGTATGGCGTGGCAATACGACGCACGTCCTCATCGGACATGTGAGTATTGAGTACCGGATCTTGAATAAAGCCTGCGCGCAAATCAAAGATGATTGCGTTGATAAAGGGTGAGAACACCATATACTTGCGCTGGAGCACGTTAGGCACGTCAGGTCGGTTCTGAGGGAACTTCACTGTCAGGTAATCACTAACAAGCTTATCGACCGCTTTGGAGCGCTCGTACATCTCGTACGTATCACCGTCAGTCAATGTGCGAGTAGCGGGCACCATGTCCGCAATCGAGTACGGACGACCATTGAGCTCATTAGGTACGAGGATCGCTGTATCGTTCTCAGCGAACTTCAGATCAGCACGATGCTTTAAGGCACCGTCTAAAACGATACGAACAATCTTATCGTCTCGCACATTGTAGCGATTGTTGTACGATACCAGTCCATGACTGACAAAACCAATGTCCTCAGGTGGCTGCCACTTCAGATCCTTGTCGCAATGACCGGTAGCCCGAATGGTGACCTTTTGAGGTCCATCAGGTGGCTGGCGCAAGTGTTCCTTATTGTGAATGTACAGGAATGGGAAATCGATGTTGTAGTCGATGCCCTCAATGAGTGGCGTGTCCTCTAAGAACACATCAAAGCGACCCATGGGGATTTGCATGTTCTGCGTAACGTTCTGACCATTACGAATCGCACGATGGCGAATGGCCAGGCGCAAACTACCTGAAGTTGCTTTGACTGTAGTTGTGTAGCTCAGATTGAATCGATCACTGCGCACCAAGCAATATGTACGAGCGTCAGTGTGCCACTGCACACGGTCTCGGTTGGTATTGTAGGTGTACAGACCTGAACCAGTGACATCAGTCCATTCGTAGGTGGGTGTCCCATTGACAATAGGGCAGGTGTAGAAACGCTGTGTGTAATTGGGATCAGTGGCAACGTTACCGCCTTGAGTATAGTACTCATCGAGCAAATCCCAACCCAATCCAGGAATGACCTCAATGAGCTTTGTCTTAGGGTCCCGGACTGGATAGACCTTACCACCGTTATCGTGCAGGTCCCACGTAACAAGCTTACCGTCTTTATCGTACTCATAGCCCGTGGAGTCTTCAACCAACCCATACGGAACACGAACACCGTTAACGCCATTGATGTTAACCACCTTTTGAGGTGTCATGGCAATAGCAGACGAGATGCTGTTGTAACCCAGTCCCTCTTCAGTCATGGGACGATCGATCTCATTTTCACGGCGAACCCGCATCATCTCCGTATACCGAGACTTCTCGAGTGTTTCAGCTCGCCAGTTAGGTACCGTTGAATCTACCCCGAGCATCGCCCGTCGGATGTTCAGATCCGTTAGTCGGTACAGTTCGTGGATTCGATTGTGTTCGAAAATCAAAGGACGCGAGTAACCAGAGTGACGAATATGAATACGTACTCGGGTCTTGGTGGGATGAGCCCAGCCGTTAGCACGAGCAATCGTAGTGATCAGCTCTACGGGTACAGCATAGTCAGCATGCGTGACCATCCGTACCGAGTCAGCTCGATTGCGATGCAAGTACACACCTTTGAACTTACCTGTGGATAAGAGCTCGTAGGTAAAGAAGTCCACATCGTCGTGATATTCGATAATGGGATTCTTACGAACAGCGGGCGGATGGATCAGGTGCTTTCGAACAGGATCGAGCAGGCTATTGAACTCAGGCATCTGTGCGATGGTAAAGTCAACGACCTTTTTAATCGAGCTATCGTAGACCGCTTCGACCTCATCACCGGGCACGGTATTGAGCGGACTGATCGAATCGCGAAAGTAACCATTGACAAAGCAGTACACGTGACCGTGTTTAGCTTTTTGCGTGGTAACCCAATCTTGCATGTCCAAGATGTCTTGGGTGTTGTGCACCCGACGACCATTGACTAGGACAGCAGCAACGTTGATGTTCGAGCGAGGCGAACGAAAATAGGCATTGGTGTAGACGCGAAAGTAAATGTCTTCAAAACCAGGATCAACTTCAATGGTGTCTGGATGACGCACGGCAAAGAGAATGTTCTTCTCTGGCGTGACGGTATACCAGACTTGAGAGCGCAGTAACTGCATGCCCTTCTTATTGTAAACATCCACGATCATTTTCATGAACTCGCAGTTGTTTGCCAGTGTCACCCATTTGTGTCGAATGGGAAACATACCAATGAGAAGGGGATGGATCTGACTGAACTCAAAGACGTGAAACTTGGAGTCGCGATCGGGCAACTCCAGAGCACGATAATCCACATCGAAGATGTTACTGACTCCAAAGCGAGACGAGATACGTCGGGCTTTGAAGATGTATTGATAATCCTGGGCTGGAGAACACCATACGTTTTTCGCTGCGTAATCAGGAACGTAATCGTACATGAATGAATTCATCCGTAGTAGACGCTAGCGCATAAGGTGCTCAGCGTTGTTTAGCCAATAGAGATACCGCCGATTCGGGCCAGGTTATGTTTGATGTTGCGGTCTTTAGTACCGGCCATCTCTGCGATCTGAAACAGTGTCGTTTTACGGTATTGATTGCCGGTCATATACAGCGTGAGCAGTAGTGCCAGCCAGGTAGGTGGATGTTCCAGTGCCGATGGCACGATCTCATTGCTATTGATACCAAACCAGCCATGGGCAGTGAGCGAGATCACCAGACCAGCATTGAGGTCTTTAGTGCGTACCGAGGGAAGCGTCTCTTTGACATGCTTGCAAAAGTCAGCCAGATCTTTGATCACGGGACGCTCAGCTAACAACAAGTTGATCTCATCGACCGTACTGCGAGTGGACTTGTAGACCATCGCTGTCATCTCTGAGTACTCTTGCTTGGACAGCTCATCCTTATCGGTGAATTGGCAGTAATAAAAGTAAGCAGCCAGCACACACATCTTCTCGACCAAATCATGGTCCATGCGAAGGCGGTTGTTGATCGTTTCAATCCAGCGCACAAAAGCATACATCGGCGCAAAGGAGAAACCGAGCAAAGCCTTGGGATTACCGTTGACCCAGATCTCGTTAAAGAAGGCCCGGAACTTAGCCAGCAGATACTGACTTGGATACCGGATACCTGCTTCAGGACGCAGTGAGCCAGTGTCACGAGTATTCATGTACCAGCGCTCATCGACGGCGATCATGGTCTCGCCACGGAACTTAAAATTGATGGGATGCTTGAACTCAGGGATCTGAGAGGCAAGACGCGAAGTCGGCTTGACCAAAACGACCCGTTCATTATCGGGTTCAGGCATGATAGTGTTAGCCAGCATCACCGCTTCGATAGCAGCTCGAAGCGAAGTGACGTTTGTGCCACGCAAGGCAGTTGTGTCGTAAGCAGTAATCGCAATAGGCATGTCGTAGCTCTTAAAGACGAAGGATTAAAAAGAAGTGCACAAAAACGACGGGGTTTTAGTCGATCGGCAACCAGTGTATTGAACTGGATATTCAAAGGATAGAAGATTCACCTAACTATTAGCTTGTAGGTGTTTGCGTACAATCTTATGCATCGGTCCTGAAAAGACAGTTCTCTTTTCCTGTATTGAAGCTTTTTTAAGAAATGATCATTTGTTAAAAAATGCAGCTTAGCTTTATTCTGTTTCTAATGTATGAGATGTCATGCGTTGTTCTAGCATGGCAGCAAATACAGAATACTTGACACAGAACGAAACATAAAGCTGTAAGCAAGTTTTCTGCCCAGATACGACACTTAACTTCAAAGGGATAGCTTCCCTGGCTGTTTTGCTGTCTGTCACATCAACAAGGACTTTCCATGGCAAGTATTAACAACTTCACTGCGTCGCCAAAAGTCATCGCCTTGGGTATCGACGATCAATCCATTCGGCCTGCAGTGCCTACGGCGGACCAGTTCCCCACGCACCTGCCAAAGACGATGGGTTTCGCTGCCTGGGGACCGACAACGCCCCAACTGGTAACGGGCGATGCTCTGACGTATCTGTACGGTGCACAGAGCTTTGACTTAACTGGCAAATACGCTACTGCTGCTACGGTGTTTGTGAACATGTTTGCTCGCAACGCCAACGCACAAATCTTCCAACGCCTGCGTCCCGATGACGCCGGTGAAAACGCTACAATGCGTATCTACATCGATATCCTTCCCACGAAGGTCGATGAATACGAGCGCTCTTTTGATAACCGCTTCAAGCTCGATGAGTTCGGTCAGAAAATCAAGACCGGCCAGAAGATCGACGGTTACAAGGTCAAGTTCATTCGTCGCGAAGTGCCCGTTGACGCACAAGGTGAATCCACCTTCGGTCAAGGCGCTGTCGCTAATGGCACGATGACTGACACAGACACGGCTGTTCAGTCTGAAATGTATCCCTTCATGGACGTGCGTGTATCGCACTTTGGTGCGCAAGGTCGCAACTTCGGTCTGCGCCTGTCGGCTCCGACCACTCAGCTGGATCTGCCACCTAACCCACGCATTCCTGTCGAGAACAAGGCTTTTGTTTATCGCATGTCGGTCGTTCGTCGTGATGACGAGATGAGCCTGCCTGTGTACATGAACACAGCCCAAGGCGAGAAGTTCCGCGATATCGTGTTCAAGCGCGATCAGCTGGACAAATCCACTCGTACACAAATCTCCTGCGAAGATGTTTTCCCATCGGCCTGGCAAGACACTGAGCGTGTCGGCTATGCGCCTAACTACGGTGCCTTTAACGACACCCATGTGTACATGGAAAACCTCGAACACATCCTGGGCTTGCTCTACGAAGCCGAACGTCCCTTCTTCGATGGTTCGGGCGACTTCCAAGACACTGGTGCCGATGAGCATCATCTGTACAACTTCATCTCGGGTACTTCGAGCTCTGGCGTTCCTTACCACTCCTACGAGCTGGTTCGCAATGGCGCCGATGCCATGGTCTTTACCGAGAACTCCACCTCGTTTGCCTTCGGTGGCTCTGACGGTACGATGACCCCTGAAGTGGAAGGTGAGCTGGTACGTCGTATCATGGACCAGTACGCTGATCCTGATTCGAATATTCTGGATGACGCTCGCAATCCTGAATCCTACTTCTGGGATCCAGGCTACGATCTGGCCACCAAGTACTCCATGCTACAAGCTCTGGCTTTGCGCAAGGACATCGGCGTTGCCATCTCGGTCTTTGACGTCAACGGTCGTCAGCTGTCGGCTTCGGAAGAATCCAGCTTGGCTGAATCGATCTACGGTCGTGGTTCGATGTATCCTGAATCCACGTACTACGGCACCAAGGTGGCTCGTCTGGCCATTATCGGTCGCAATGGTATCTTGCACAACAGTGAGTGGAAGAAACGCCTGCCACTGACCTACGAGATCGCCAGCAACATCTCCGAGTACATGGGTTCGAGCCAGCGTCGCTGGCGCCGTGAAAAGCGCTTTGATGCCGCTCCAGGTTCGGTTGTCAAGATGTTCCGTGACATCAACGAAACCTACACGCCTGAATCGGTCCGTAACCGTGACTGGGCCAACGGCATGATCTGGGCTCAGAGCTTTGGCTATCGCTCGGACTTCTTCCCAGCGCTGCAAACGGCTTACCCAGAAGACAGCTCCATCTTGAACAACCTGTTCGCACAGATGGCGTGTATCGAACTGCAAAAGGTCGGTGTACGTAGCTGGCGTCAGTTCTCCGGTTCCATCTTGCCTGCCCAAACCTTCGTGGAAGAGGTCAAGAAGTGGATCGAAGCCGAAATCAATGAAGTGTTCGATGAGCGCTTTGACATCCGTGTTGAAGTCTACATCGACAGCTTCGATGAGCAGCGTGGCTACAGCTGGCACACCAAGATCAAGATCGGTGGCGGTACCATGCGCACCGTCAACATCCTGACCCTGGAAGCACGTCGTCTTGACGACATGGATGATTAAGTCGTCCTAGCAAGGTCTCTCTACCCCTAGCTAGTTGGTCTGTACTGACTAGCTAGGGATTGTTAAAAAGATTTCCAAGGAAACATAAATGTCACGTCTTCAAGATACTCTTCTGACGGACAGCGCATACACTCGGGGCTCGAGCGCCCCGATGATTAACCTGAACCGTGGCCAGATGGCGTTTGCAAACGACTATCGGGCTTGGGTACAGAACGCTGCGCACGTTCGTCAAAACCTGATTCCTTTGGTACTGGAAGCTCCTCGTGCATTGGATTACCTGCCCGACGAGAAGTACTACTGGCTGACCGCCTTCCGTACGATCATGGAAGAGATGGCTATTCGTATTCAAGGCCTGAACGCAGGCTACGAAGTGTCCATCGACAACTCCAACCGTATCGGTGGCGGTGGTCAACTGCAACACGAACTGACCAAGGTCCGTGAAGTCATCTCCAATCCTTCCTTCCAATGGCAGGATAAGTACAACCAGGCGATTGCCAAGTTCTGGCGTCGTTACATCTGGATGTTCATGGGTGATCCTAACTCGGACGTGCCCGGTATCGTAACACTGCCTGGCGTCGAGATCAATGACTGGCTGCCCGATAACTACACGTTCTCGATGGCTTTCATTGAACCTGATCGTACCCACCGTCACGTGGTCAATGCTTGGATTATGTCCAACATGATGCCCGATAAGTCTGGCGACATCATCGGCTCTCGCGACAAGGGTGGTGACGGCGAACTGACTACGGTCGATATCAACTTTAACGGCTTTGCTCAGACCGGTGACGGTGTGAACCAAGTGTGTCAAGAGTTGCTCAACGAAATCCGTATCACTGGTGCTTCTCCATTCCAGCGTCGTGGTTTCATTGACCGTATCCAAGGTCAGCTGGCTGATATCCGTGCCGGTTACGCTCGCAGTGCTGAGCGTGTGTCTGAGGCACAGATGCAGATGTAAATTTGGTTTAACGACCAAAAAAAAAAGGTATACTGCCAGAGCCCTTCGGGGCTCTGGCTTTATGCCGCTTACGCAGCACTACCGTACTTAGACTTCATCTGATCGAGTTCAGACTGGGTTTTGGTCAGTTTGTTTTCCAATTCTCGAGCTTGTGCCATCAGCGATAGATGAGCACTGGCTAACGAGTCAAGCTCTTCGGTACGACAATGGTAACCGATGAGCGAGCCCGTGACACCACCCAGTAGGAAAATTCCCAACTTGGTGAACATGACGTTCTCCTGTAGTTAGACTCGTTGCACAGGTCCCATGTGGGTCAGTACAGTGAGTCGGTTAGTGATATCTGTGGCTGCCGTTTGTACGTAGGCTTGACCGACGGCGGCGAAAGGTAGGTCTTCGGTGATGTGCTCGCGCTGCGCACCTGGACCGAATTGGTACGAGTAACGAATCTCAGCGTACTTGATGTACTCGAGCATCGTTTGAATGAACCCGATGATTTTGATGTTTGTCACGCCATCATCGTTAAGTGCTTCCAGTTGAGCGACCATCTCATTAATCTTGAGTAGCTCTTCTCGGACGCGGTTGTGAAACTTCTGATCACCCACATTGCTGTAGAAGGCGTCTAGCGCCACGGCATTGTCAACCAAGCCTGGGATATCAGACAAGGTCAGATCGTTGCGTACACGGTCTGCAAGCTCGCGCAAAGCTAGCATGAACTGGTAGTACGACTGATGAGCGAAGTTTACTACATTAGTTCGATCAACTTTATACAGAACCACAGCAGGTGCGTGCTTGACTGTGTAGTTGACCAGGTCATTGACTGCCAGACGAATCTGACGCTCTGCGCAACGACGCGTAAAGAACCGGGACAAGAAGTTCTTATTCGCATAGCGGGTGTAGATCTTTCCAATACGAGTCATCTTCTCGATGATCGATGTGTGAAAGTTGTAGACCATTGACTGCATGTTAGAGGGAACAGACTCTACTTTGAAACTTTCGTTCTTGATAAAGTCGGTGCTGTTTTTGGCAATAGCCAAGATGCCTTCTGGGATGAATGCATAAGCGCGATCATCGATAGCGCGATCCCAGTAGCGAGATGGACGTACTACCCGTTCTTGTCGGTCAGTACGGACTTTCAACATTGTTTTGTTCTTAATCATGGTTTTATATCCGTTTAAAAAGAGTGATGGTTAAAGACTACGTGTTACTTGCAGTCTGCTAACCAGACATGCTTTCCTGTGTTTATTTCTGACCGACGGCATAAAGCCCTCCCGAAAATGGGAGGACTAAGCAGAACTCACTGTGTGTCCATCGGTCCCTTAAAAGGTGGTTTTACCCGTAGCGGAGCGCTTGAGAACATCAAGTACTCCAGCCGTCTCTGAGCATTGCGTAGCAGCTTGCAAAGCTAGACGGGCAGTGGAACGAACTTGACTAGCGACCTCGGCCAGATCTTCTTCATCGGCAAGGATCTCTTGTGCGTTCGTGATCAAGGCAAGTGCAGAAGCAATGTCCTCACGCGCTTTCTTTAAGGAGCGAGAAAGGGATTGCTTTTGCTCACATTGTGCTGGAGTTGTGGTCTTCGGATCTGCGTAGCTGTTGTAAGCATCTTCGAGTATGCTCAGCACCATGGCAAAGGGAAATGGTTCTTCAGAAGGCTTGAATTCCAGTAGATAGCATTTTGTCTCTACTCCTTCCTTTTTCCAAAAGATCACTATGCCTTCACGAGATTTGGATTTAGCAATAATAGTACCATTGCCTTTACCAATTACAAACGTCACTTCAGGCACGAAGACCAGAATCGATTCAAGGATGTCTTTGATGCGTTTCCTGTCAGGAGAAGGAAGCGAATTCAATTGACCGAACAAACACAGGACAGAGGTAGTATCGAGTACTATCTCCTTGATCTTGTATTCTGTCCGGGTAGGAGGGACGAAAACAGCCATACCCAGTGCACGCAGTGTATCCTCATTGGGATCTTTATTGAAGTTAACTACGCACTGATTGATGACTTCGCGAATCATCTGTTCTTTTGCCGAGGAGCGCTCGGGGCAGAGGTTTTGTTGATTTGTCATTGGATTGTCCAATTTTGAGGACCGAAGGGCTGAGCTCGAGACGAGCGATCTTCGTGTCATTGTAGGGATGGAAGGTAATGTAATCACTACGCAGGTCAGGAGTGATCATAACGCTTCCCAGATAGTAAGATTGTACCTTACCTAAGATCCAGTGCTCTTGCGTGACGTGGGCGTCCATAACTCGCCGGTCACGTACAAGTTCATCGGGTGTAACGATGGCAGCATTGGGGTAAGGCTTGATCTCGTAGACATGGAACTGCATGTCGACAATCCCATCTTCTTCAAAGAACCGACTGAAGTTGGGATAGATAGCAGCAAAGCATCGTTCAATGTCTGGACCTACGCAGATGCGTGGCACAGGAGGCTCACTGAACTTACCGGCTGCTTTGTCAGGATTTTGATATGCACCTGCTCCTACAGGTACACCAGGTGAACCAGCTGGAACACGAGGGCTTAACACTGCGGGCAGTGAACCATCGGTGCTGATATGAAGGAATCGCATAGCTTACTCTTTATAAAGGGATTCTATACGATTGATGGATTAGAAGTTTTTGTGAACGTCCAGTGCGATTTCCAGATAGTCCATAAATTCTTCAGGACTGAATCCAGTTCTCCCGCCGTCAGCAACCGAGTACGTAGGACGATCAGCATTGCCACCAGTTAGGTATTCAACCAGCTTGGTGGTATTATCATACATCAATACGTTAACCCGTTCTTGATTGACAGGGACATAAAGCTCGAGTGCATTGAGCGTCAAGAGCATCAGCAACAGACCTCGCATCAGACGGGCGTCATAGCTACCGAGTCCATCATCCAGACCACTCTTAAAGAGCGCCAGGACATTGGATGCATCTAGCGACACATTCTTCCCATTGGGGGTGGTGGCGCTGTAAAGCGAAAGAAACATCGACGTAGCTTCTGCTAGCGCTTCGACCTCGCCTGTGCGCAGTGCCTTATCCAAATCAGCATCAAAAGCATGCACGAATTCTTCCCTATTAGTGATTGTCATTAGTCTTCCTTTATCAGAAGTTGGGTTATCTCAAGAACACCGGCCAAGGTTTGTTCTTCTTTAGGGAAGGTCGCTGCTTCATCAAAGCCTGGACCGATGAGTTGTACGCAAATATTGCGAGGCATGAAGTAAGCATTCAGATGCTTGCCGCGAAAGACAATCTCACTGATGCTCTTGAACAAACGATCAAAGAGTTCGTTTGCCTTGGTCAGATTCTCGCCTTCAAGGACGCTGAAGACTTCATGGAAGTTTCGCCCGTCAGTAAAATCCAAATGACGCCCAAATGGCAGTGATTCAACCTTGGTAACAAACTGCTCCAAGTGCTCAAGGGTGTCTTGAACATTGTTCCTGTAAAGACTGTGATTGATGTTGTTCATGATGAGCTGGAACTCATTACGAATTTGTTGTTGCTGAGCGAATGCCATTGTAGTACCTCAAAAATTAAAAAGTTTATGCTTGGTATTCGAGCCAGTGATATATATCTGAAATTAAATAAGCTCCAATTATCGGCATAAAGCCAGGGTCCGTAGACCCTGGCCTAGTACTTACTTATTGTTCTGTCTAACTGTCTGTGCGAGACACTGCAAGATGGCGCCAAAAGCATGATCGTAGTCAGGCGTCTTGTCTAGATCAAAATGCTGCTCAAGTACTTTTGTGACCTGTTCGATCAGTTTGCCGCAGTATATAAGCATCTGGGCAATACTACCTTCTGCAGTAGCGGCGGTGGAGCTGAAAGGACTGATGTAAAGTGTTCCTTTCGTGCCTGAGAACTGACGAAAGTCAACAAATGCTCCTTCTGCCATTATAGGCTGAGGGACCAGTGCCATGCAGTAGTCGTCGGACTGATCAGCTTCTGTACTGAGCGTGACAGTCTTGTTGTGATTGATGAGGCCGCATTGAGTGACTTGTTCGATAAACGTCTTGGTAAGTGTCAGTTGCTTTTTACGAATAAAGTCAAATCCAAACAACTTCGTAATACCGATGAACATCTGATATACGTTATCGAATGTCTTTCGATAGGTTTCGGACTTATTCTGAAGACCATTTGTCATGCCTGGAGGAATGGTCACATCGACAATCCAACTCGCAACACCGTTCTGTTCAGGAAAGACAGAACTGATGACTATTTTGGTCGGTATAAGTGGAGGCTCACTATTACCGTGATCAATGATATCCGTATTTAAGACAACACGTGCTTGCTGGTCTGCTTTGATTATCTTTTCAAACCAGTCATGCATGATGCTAAACGGAAATGTAGTTTCCATTACCGCATCAATGAACTGACGCTTGAGTTCGTCATGGCTACGATTGGTAATCCGCTCATGCTGGACCGTTCCATTGACAAGGGTCTTGATGCTCAATGAAGAAAGCGGTTCAACCTTCTGACCAGCTTTACTGTGCAATTCAAGCAAGCAAGTAGGTCTGACAGATACCTCTTCATTGCCTATTGGGCACATACACTCAACACCCAGACGCAAATAATTGCGAAGACCTGGACCTCTGCGCGTAGCACCACAATCGAACTGAAGATTGATACGGTCGGCTGTAATGTCAGCTTCTAACATTGCCGTAATGAATGCGCGTGCTGCTTGTGGGTTGGAGTAAAACTTCTCTTGGTTCATGATGTCTATCCAAAATGCGAGAGATGTTGCTGCCTATCAGCTTGGATCTCTCCTTTGTTCAAAGAAGCCGGACATTTAGTTTAGGATGTCGTAGACTTCTGTGTAGCAAATGCGCTACAAACAATAGTACTTGAAAGAAAAAAAAAACAGCATAACAGCCCTCCCTTGATTGGGAGGGCTTATGACGTCTATTTAGAGGATCAGTGCCTTTATCTTTTCAGCTGTGATCTCGCCTGCTAGGTTTGGTCCGAGGTCGTAGCCAGCACTTCGCAGTGCTTCGAACATCCGAACCAAAAAGTCAGACATGACAGGCCAGTTCTTTACGATGTAAGCAAAGTCCTCACTATCGTCGCCAGTAGTGTCAGGTTCAACACGAAAGGTAAAACAATTACCAACACCTGTTTGGTATTTATCTCTGGCATTACACGATTGTGCAAACCAAGGATCATATTCACCAGGATCAGGAATAAATTGGAACGTGTTTCGGCAGCAGTCAAATGTTTGAGTGCCTACTCTGCGCGCTTTAAGGAACTGATTAGCAAGCAGTACGATGTCTTCTTTTTCGAATGCTAGGATCTGTGGCAGAACGCTCTGGACGCCGTACATCTTTAAGATCGTCTGGATGAGTTCTTCTTTAGACGTCAGTGGGGGCAAGGCTTGACCGTCTTTGACAATTTGCCAGACCGCCTTTGTGTTAACGAAAATAAGTTCGACATAGAAGGCACATTCACGTTCGATAGCGGGTTTGTTAAATGTAAGTATGCTCGAGTCAGTGAGCATCCATTCATCAATGAACGCTTCTAGCCATTTAGCGGCAAAGTGTCCGACATTATGCACGGCTGCCATTCGTGAAGGAAACAGACCACGTATTGTGTCAGTGCCTTGAGCGGTGATCGCCTCTTGAATGGTGTAATCGCGCTCATCGACCCAGTTGATCGTCAAACGCAGGTACGAGGATTTACGAGGCCAGGCGATACTAAAGCCCATGTTCAGCGTTTCAATGACCATAGCATGCTTGATCCCTTTAGCAACTGTCATCGTGTCAAACTTTCGACTGACAAGCACACCTTTGCCTGCGTCGTTATTTCCCTCTTTGGTAGGGGGCTTGAGTTCGTTTTCTTTTTCCAGAAGGATTCCCAGTAAAGTTTCAAATGCTTTACGGTCCGTGATTTGGAATTGAGTTAGCATGGTACTACTCCAGGTGTATTGAAAGGATGTTGCGCTGCCTATCAGCTTTTGCCTTTCAATGGGTTAAAGGACAGAGAGGTTTGTTTTAGGATCTCTCTGTCCTAGGGGAACTACTGTTTACTTGGCCAGGGCTCGAATACATTCGAACTCTTGAGCTGCACTATGGGTCAGCTTGTAATTGGATACGACCAGGAATTCTGTAACAGCCTTGACGGTAGCACTTGCTGCCCGTGTGATCGCACCCACCAGACGATGCGGGTCGTCAGGATCTGGCATATGACACCGATTCGGATTAGGGATATTGACCTGTCCAAAACTTCCGATGATTCGAAAGATCCAGATATCAGGTTCCCGAAGCGAGTGTGGATTTTTCTCACTCGAACCGACCCATATGTGCGGCTCGAATGGGTTTTCTCGATACTTCAATGTCCAACTGAGAATCTCATCAAACGCTACGGCCAAATCACCAAGGGCTAGGTATTGGGCGTTGTCGGTCTTTACGACTTCCATTCCGAACTCTGCAAGCAGTGCAGAGATGAAACTGTCAAGTCTGAAGTATGTCTGGCTTCCGATCTGATACGTGGTAGAATCATCACCGTGCGAATGCACTGCTACGCATTTATTCTTCTGATGACCTACATGGAACAGCCCGACCGTACCGGCCCGAGGCTCATCTTTACTGAGTCCAATAAAGACAGTCTGTAGCCACGCTTGCAAAAGACTGCCGGCATTGGGGTGACTAAGAAGCGCCTCAGCAAAGAGGTCTTCAATGATGTCTGGATCAGACAACGTCTCGCGACCATGGATGGTTTTACCCGATAGGTATTTCTTGCACGTGATCGAAGCACGTCGATCGATGGTGCGAGTGATGCCAATTCGATCGGGGTAACGCATTGCTGTAAAGTTGGCAATGCATGAAACAGGCACGCCGTTGGGAAGATCTAGGCTAGCGCCGACGTCAACCGAGAATAGTGAACTACCCACTGTAGGGACCTGAGACGACTCATGGAGTCGAAAGATATCAATCAGGCCTTTCTTTGCCAGTGTGCGATCTTTGATGTTGAGAATGTGCATGGTACTACTCCTAGTGATAGACAGTATTTGGCTTTACTAGTGCTCTTGACTGTCTAGGGTTTGACAAAGAAGCAAAGCTTGCTAGTAGCTTGTGCTCTACTTCTTTGTTTTAGAAAAAAGGAACGAATGTGTTATTAAGAGATCAGCTCATCGAACGAGGACAGATCGCAGTCGGTGGTGACTTTTCGCAATTTATGGAGCTCTTGGCCGAAACACTGTGCAAACTTCCTTGCAAACTTGACAGTCTGGGCTAAGGTAGGCTGGAGTTCACATACGCCGAGCGTGGGATCGAACAGAATGCCAAGTGTGCCGCTTTGACCAAACACCATATTAAACTCGCCGCGCTTGACGGTCTTGACAAGTTCAACAGCCAGCCCATTGCTCAGGACGAAGTTGCTCATATTAAAGTCAAGCCGATGTTCTTGGACCTTTTCCAAAAGCTCGAGCATATCGGCTTTGTTAAAGGTGATCGGCATGATAGGCTCCATGCTCGCTCCAAATGAACACAAGACAAACGAAACAGCTCGCTCCAGGGTAGTGAATTGATGACCTTGGCGATTATCAATGCTGACGGTAAAGCAGCTGTGCTCACTGCCATCACTAGAATGGCTAGTAACTACTTTAGCGACAACAAAAGCGAGTTGCCGGCGATTGAACACATCATCGGAGTCAAAAAAGTGAAACGGCACCATGTCAGTGTTCTCGAATTCTTCTTTAAGGTTCGAGAGCAGGAGCTCGTAGACAATGCGGGTCGCATTGGGATGACCCATAAGCTTTTCAGCGAACAGACTCGAAGCGGATTTGAGACCGAACAACGAAGTCTTTTCATGGATCTTTCTGCCCAAGACGATTTTCTTAACGAGAATCTCAGCAGGTCTGCCATTAGCAGGCCAGTGCATGTGAACGCCATTGTTCAAGTCTGACGAACCATCAGTCAATTCAGTCCGACGACCACTGATGAAGTGACCTATGCTGATCGGTTTTCTAGCCTTAGCGTCTTGACCGGGCTCATTAGACTGAGAATGCTTGTTGACTAAGTTTCGAACAAGCAACGTAACAAACTCAGCAAACAAGATGTGGTCATTGACTCTTTTATCGATAATCATGATTTTACTACTCCGTGTAAAAGGAACGTGTGGTTGACTGCCTGTCAGTCGGCTCATTCCTTGTTGATAGTGAAACGAATATGTAATTCAGGATACTCGTTTCACAAGAAAAGCGTTAGCGCTCATAAGCTAAGTAGAGCGCGTCTTTTAAACCTTAAGTCAAGCTTTCTTTAAAAGCTCTGTCCAATCCCAAGATGGATGGGCGTGGGTTTAGGCGTGATGTCTTCTTTGCCAAGCCGGTCAATGTACCCACGAAGATGGTCGGAGAACTTTTCAGTAATCTCTTGGGCACTGAGCACCTCACCATCGTCTGTTTTGATGGCGTAGTACTGGGTACATACCGTACGCATGTTGTTAAACATAGCGGTCACGCGTATCGTACCTCCTTGCAAGCGAGCACCGAGCATAACGTCATGACCTTCAAAGGCAGCTTGAACGTAAGATTCCGATCGAGTAATCTCAACACCAACAGGTACAAGAAGGTTTTTATATTGCTGCTCTACCAGATGCAGTACCATTGTAACAAAGGCAGTATCAATAACCAATGGTTTATTTTCAGTCATTTCTCTTCTTTCCTTAAAAGTTAATAATCGGACCTACACTTGGGGTTACGGTCCTAGTCCTACTGGTTGACGGCATAAAGCCGTTTTAAAGTCAGACGAGAATAGCTTTAGGGCTATTCTCTCTTTGGTATAATAGAGTGAGAGTTAGCAGAGGCTTCGCCTCTGAGTATTAAGTAGTCTAGACACACAGGCAGGAGATGGAAGGGGGAGCTCCCACCACCCAACTACCTTGCGATAGCTGGATGGAGGTCGGAAAGAGCGTTATCACTCTTACACATCATCAAACCAATCCGGTAACTTTTTACACACTCAAGAACTTCTCATCGATCTTGATGGTTGTCTCTCGAGGCAGGTTCCGAATACGCTTGACCCGAGAGATGTATGGGCATGTATGCAAGTCACTGACATCTCCAGTCCAATCGTATCGAAGTGTGGCCAGTGAGCCATCACGACGCATTCGACTGAGCATGGTAGGCATCTTAACGCCAGTGAACTTTTCGATCTCTGCAACGCTATTGGACCACAGTGCTGCACCATCAGCACGTACTGTGATTCGATTGATCATCCCACCATTGCCAATACGCATGTGGTAGTAGGGCTTTTCAATCTTGACCTCAGGCTCAGAGGCATAGCGAAGCATATAACCGCTCACTGTGACACGAGGCTGTGGATACCTCATGATCGTACGCTGAAGCGTTGTACGGGCCATATGCAGTTGCTCAGCAGCATCAGTGACCTTATCGAACGAGTAGGTCTGACCAGTAAAGACATCGATTGCCAAAATGGGGTCATTTAAATGTTTGTTGGCAAACGCAGAAGAGTCTACGACACTGGATTGTTCGATGCTGAGCTTATCGAGCTCGATCTTGGTGAAGTCCTCATTGCTGTTGTAGACAGCCGTACCAGCAGGCAGGTTCGGTTCCACAAAAGAAATATACACAAGACGAGCAACTCGGATATTGCTTGGTCCTCGAAATGGACACCGTACGTTAATAACTGGTGAGAGGATATTGCCGTCCCGAGACAGTTTGTGCTTGACCTCTTTACGAGTGCGACGACACATCACCTTGCCTTGCTTGTTTACGCAGTAGTTGTTATAGCCAGGAACTACATTGAAACCGTCAAAGATAGAACACGGACGAATTTCCAAAGTCTGTTCTTTCATTTTTAATTACCAACTCCACACAAATGAAAATAAGCTCTAGAGACAACTTGTTTTAGTACACGCTCTAGAATCGATTAAAATACAATTACATAAGATTCATCAAACTACACTTTCAAAGAGCACCTGAGCCTTGTAGGACGCTTTGAAAGGGTATTTAGAATGACATCGGACTTGACTATGGAAAATAAGGACAAAAAAGAAATGACAGCATAAAGCCCAGAGATTGCTCCCCGGGCTTTATGCTCATAGCCAGGTGTATCGATTAGCTGTGCAGTGCAGCGGCCGCAGCAGCGATGTGCTTGCGAATGGCGCCGAAGTCGCCGTTGTTGCGCGAGCCGTACAGATCCATACCGGTGGTGACGCGACCGTAGTTGGTGGTGACTTCTTGAGTTTGTGGGTTGCGAGACTGGCTGGTAGGATCGTAGGTGGAGACAAAGCGGTCACGGCCCGTAGCGGCCATGGTACCGGTCAGGCGACCGATGTTCTTGTCCACGCCCACAGCTTCGTTACCCAGATTACCCACGGCCAAAGCCATGCCGGCCATGACGTCCACGTTGTGGTTGGCGTATTTGGCAGCGTCTTCGACGTTCAGACCGACCACTTCCAGGGTTTTGGCATAGGTGTCTTGGTTGATCGTGATTTTGCCAGAGGCCGCTTCAACAGTGGCGTTGTCTTGGATGATGCCGGCGATTTGGGTGATTTGGGGTTTGACGTTCAGTTCGGACATGATTACCTCATGGGGTTTTGGTTGTTAAGTGAAACGTTTCAATAACAGCAACTAGTACTGCTACACAATCTTAACCAAACGAAGTGAGTTTTTACGCACTACACTGGTTAGAATCTAGCTAATTAGTCTACGATTCAGGTTAGTGATATATGGCTATTCTTTTCTTGATTCCACTCCCTGGTACGGCTTATAGCCCAAGGTATCGAATAGGTTGCTGAGTTTTGTGTAGAACTGCTCGAGCGAGCCATTGTTCTCGATGATGATGTCGGCATCATCTTTAGTCACTTTAATGGACTCAGCGCTCTCTAGAGGCATCCTAGCGCTCGCATCGATCCAGATGGATAGATCCACTAGGCCGGCTTGTTTAAGTGCGTCAAACTCTTCCTTATCGCGAATACCGCAATAGACGCTAGCATTAGCGTAGATAGCTCGACCCAAGCGAGCACGGTCACCATCGTTGTACTTGCGAAGTTCTTCGTACCAGTATTTACGATGGTTGTGACGATCGGCAAAACACTGCTCGATCGAATCGTATCCGAACTCTTCTTTCATCTGTTCGAACAAAAACAACTTGCAGGCAAAGAACGAACTGGATTCGTACTTCAGTCCGTACTTCTGATACAGGTATTCACACGCTGTATCCTTACCGTGTTGTTTGTTGCCGAAGATCATAAAACGTGACATTGGTTTTCCTTTTCATTACATTGCTATAGCATTGACAGCATAAGCCCAGGATTACTCCTGGGACCTATGCCGTTAGTTGGATTACCAGCGAGTCAGAATACTCGATCCACTTTGACGAGACCAGCCCATGCTCGAGTAAATACCGTTGACGTCCTTGATGCTGGACTCATTGGCAATACCAGCACGTTGTTGTTGCATCATGGCGGCATTGATCTGATCGACCGTAGCACGCGAACCACTGCCTTGCCACAGATCGTCGGCCAGCATGATTTGCTTGTCGGCGCCGTAGTTCTCCAGAGCAGGACTCCAGTACTTATCGGCCACATGGATACCAGGCTCTCCGACAAAGTCAAAGGTGGTAACCAGTTTGATGTGCTTGGTGCGACGACCGTTGTGGCTGTAGTCGATTGCTGTAAAGGAGCGGATCGAGAAAGCCAGGTTCCGATCTTTGTTCTTCAGAGCATTCTCGAGTACGTAGCTCAGTTCGCCATCGGGACGAACCTCGCCCAAGATAGCAACGATCTTGTTACCATTGCGATCGACAATGTTCTTGTCGTCCAGGTACACACGTCGAATGTGTGCACAGATACGAGACTCTCGAATCTCGAGCAGGCGAGTCTTGTACTGCACATCGCTCATACCTACTTCGTAGACCGGATGACCGTTTTCCGCATACAGAGCGCCAGAGCGTATCTTGCGTTGGAAGTCACCCGATTCATCGAAGACTTTACGAGCTTGTTCGGCAGCGTAATACTCACCGGCACTATTGTAGATGTTCAGCGCACCGAGCACCACCAAGTAGTAACCATTATCCAGTTGCGGAATCAGTCCTGTCTTGTTAGTGCCAGCGAGCGCCGTACATTGAAATACCGTACCGTAATTCATGTTGTTGTCGCTTCTTTGTAAAGGTAGTGGAAAAACCAAAGTCAATCTATCGACGAAGTTGTTCTTCGATACGACCGACCTTAGTGGAAGGACTGACCAATACACTAGCGACCCCGATACCAAAGTAGCTACCGGTAAGCTTGGAGAGGTTGTTCGAGACAGTCAAGTCTACACTCTCCAGTGGTGCAAAGTACGGCGGTTCAATATTCTTGGTATTCGGAGCCAGTGCGGCTAGGTACTGGCGATATTGGAGCTTAGGATCGGTAGGTGAACGGGCCACAAGACTGATGAGCAATTCAACAGCGTCGTGCTCGCTACCAATATTGGATCCTGTAAATTCCTTGACGTTATCAAAGATACTGCCCAGATCATCGTAGGTCATGTGCCAAGGCACACGGCCACGAGAGACAATCTCATTGAACACGTTGTAGATCAACAGCAATTGCTGGACCAGGTTCGTATTGGCAAAGATCTTAGAGCCAGGATTAAATTCAAAAACGAAGTGCTTGACATCGTTAATGTATTCATAGCTCGTTCGATCCGGTTCAATCCTCATCATGGAAGGCACGATCGAGGTTGCGTAATAGGTATCTTCAACGACCAGGGCGAAAATACCTATCGTGTATGTTTCCAGACCAATGCTGACCATACCGCCTTCTTGGAAGGTGCATGGTACGATCAGCTTGCAAGGTTTTGTCGAGGTGACATAGGTGCCCGTTTGCTTGAGCACCGATTTGACCTTAGCAGGGTCTCGTACGAGCGTTTTGACGTCCATCAGACCGCGATACGTCCGACTTGCAGCTGGGCAAAGCACCAGTCCACAATGTATTCGAACACAGCTAGCGAGACCGCTTCACGCCCGTCCAGCTTGCCACTGGTATCTTCCATGCCGATACGGTGAGCGGCAGTGAGGATCTTTTCCGAATCATCGTTGGTAAAGCGAGAGCGACATACCAGACGGATGGCCAGCAAGTGCAGATCGTTCAGTTCGATCTCCTCGACCTGGGTGAGCATGTCATGGAAGCGATCGATGACATCGTTCGAATTGCGCAGCATTGTCTCAGACTGACTGGCTTCGCGCATTTGCATGATGAACACTTCTTTAAGTGCTCGCACTGTGTGCAGCTTGCGAAGGCCGGCATTTTGGTTGTGAATGCTCGCTGTCTTGATTTCCCACAGACGCTTGTATTCGCCACCCTTTTCCAGTACGTCTTCAATGCTCATCTTGCGGTCATTGGAGATCAGCATGCCAAGCAGCATATCGTTACTGCCGCCACGAGCGATGAAGGTGTCATAGGCACCGATGTGTACCGAGACCGTATTGGAAGTGAAGCCTTGTACAAGCAGACCCAGTTCTTCAGCGCGTACACGGGAGGAGAGCTTGCGATACAGATGAGCACCTGCTTCAATACGCAGCGCATCCATGTTGTCGTTGAACACATCGAGCGACATCGAGGTGCCGGTAGGCGGGTTGTTGTACAGGCGATTGGCCAGCAGATAAATGATCGTGGCGTACAGCAGGCTGTCGTCACTTTCACGCATCAGTGAGATGAATGCGTTTTGAGGCTCGTACTTGGCATTGTCACGGAAACGACTGTCAACAAAGATCTCGTTCCAGATAAAGGACAAGTGACCGCCACCATGGGACAGAACCCAGGTGAGGATTTCTGCATCAACATTACCCACACCAGTTTGCATCAGTTCGATGATCGCTGCTTCAGACATCTGAGGCAGGCCAAAACCAGCATAGATGTTTTCATTGGCTTCGGCATCTGCAAAACCACGCAGCGAGGTGAACAGGTTCGTGTTCTTCATCACGTCGGGTGTTTCGATGTACTTGACTTCGTACTGACCCAGGCTAGCTGGAGTGATCGATGTCAGAGCCGCTTCAGTGCGCTCGACCAAATCATTGATGACAGGTAAGACTACCGTACGAGTCTTTTTGACTTGGTTGATCAAGCCTTTAAGATTCGGTTCCAGGACTTCATCCATGACCTGACCCAGAGCTGTACCGCATTCACGACGAAGCGCAGCAGCGTCGTTCAGGCTGATCTCGCTAGAGCCAGCATGAGCGCCAGAAGCAGCCAACAGATTGCTCAAGATGAGCTGGTAAGATTGCTCGGGATCCTTAGCCTGGGAATTGCTTTCAGGCGTGGTGTACATTTGCATGAGCGAGGTCATGACATGTGTCAGTCGTGCCACTGGAGTATTCTCAACGGCGACAACAGCCCGGTTTTGCTGCTCCCATGCATGAGAGGCAGCGATAACTGGCTTTACAATTTCAGTGGTGAACATGTTCTGATTACCCCCGGGCTTTGTTCAGGTTCAAGTTAAAGCGATTGGTGATCATGCGAGCCAATCCTTCTTTACCTTGTTCGGTGGCAGTCTGGTCTCCCAGATCATCCCCCAAGATCGATTGATACAGACTCATGGCCAGCAAGGTGGCGCATGCAGTCGCGGTTACGGTGTTTGTCCGTACGTCGTGAATATTGTTCATAGTAGTCCAAAAGTAAATTCGGTTCTTAACAGGGGTCTTTGGTACGACCATCATAATTTTAAGCATATAGCTAGCACTGGCTAACCTTAACGGCCGGCCAGTGCTTGACTATACAGTGAACTTTTCGATCACTTGGGATTAGGTAGATTGCGATAAGCGCGAATGAAACGTTCCGTGATCGGTCCGTACATCAGCATCCCTGCAGCCCCTGTTGTGTAAGCTGCCGGCACAATCCGGTTACCAATGGCCTTTGATCCAAAGTACAGATCGATTGGAAAGCCCGATTCGGTTTGAGTGGTGTCTTCCATCACCTTACCGAACACAGTCTTTAGCTGGTTCCCTACCACACCCTTATCACCTGTGCCTGCATCGACCTCGGAGGTGACCCAGATACAAATGACTGCTGTCTCAGGCATCAAAGGATTGCCCTCGACGCGATAGCTCTCGCTACGCTTACCAGTAAAGGCATCCTTACCAGCCGCATTAGCACGGCGAATCATCGCCCGATCACTGGCAGTCACTAGTGAGCGCAAGGACTCATGCATCTGGTCCTTCTCGCCGTTGTAGAAGACCTCGATGCGTTCGACCACACCGTCTCGTTTAGCAGAAGGTACGTTCGCTTGCATGTTGCGCAAACTCTCGATCGACTCATCATTAAAGACAGTCGAGCCTACGGTGGACTCATGCTCGATGATCATGTAAAAGTCATCGGCCTTGACCTCTTGACCTTCCTTGACCACTCGGTGCAGTGCATTGCCAAAGTTTACTACAATAGACTGCATGGTCGACGTCTTGGTGCGTAGCTTGCTCGCCAAGGAGCGACTGATCGCGCTGGAGTCCTCATAGGTCTCCTTAGACTCAATCACAGCCACACGAGAGACCACCCCTGCCTTCCAGGTGACGCCTGTAGGGTTTAGGTAGTCCTTAGCAAAGAACTCCTTGTTGTAGCACAGGTTCTGTCCAGCCTTGAACTTCTGGCCTTCTTTCATCTCGGTGACAATAGTAAATGGAAAGCGCAACGAGCTTGAGCTTCCATAGCGACGACCCAGTGGATAGCCCACACGTTCGCCATCACTGTACTCAACAATGATACCATCTTCAGTCACAGAAATGACCTTACCATCCATATCAGCAGCTTGGGAGAACATCTCGCTTGTGCGAGTACCAATCACATTCTCATAGCCAGTACGAATGATTGCCGGAGTACCACCTTCACATGCAATACCGTGTCCGTGCTGAATACCAATAAATACAGCACGTTTTGTCATTATCTTCAATAAGGTTCGTTAGACCTTACCCGTGCATTTAAGCACTGCTCTAGATTTTCTCTAGACGCTGAGATCATCTCTTCACCCGACTCCGTAGAGGGGTGGTTCCCATTGAGGCCACTTGGCCCGTTTGATCGTTGAACGTTCTCCCTATCCAGTCGTCCCGACTGTACGTAGGAGCTTCGCTGCGGATTACCCATTGTTTCATCCTTATCTTTTTTACTGTAACTACCTCATTTCTGGATAGTGGAGTAGATAAGGCTCTTAGTGGCTTCCCGTCAATTAGAGAACTTCCAATACAGGCTCACACCTGCAAGGGACACAAAAAGTATCGTCGGTATCTGCACCTGGAGAGAGCAGCATTGAAGTGCTCACCAAGCGTGAAGGATCATCTGTCTCTGGATCCCACGTATCGTAGGTTCCGTAGACGCTATTGATTTTTGGATTGGCACAAAGGTAAGCATTAGCACCTACCGAGCCGTTGTCGACCGTACCATCACCGACCAAGCCCTCTTCGTTCTTTCGATATTGCCGAGTGCTCTTGACAAGTGATCGCATAGAGCGTCCACCTGTACCGGTATAGGTAACGGCTTCGATCTGTTTCAAATCTTCAATCGGATTGATATTGGATTCGATGATCTTGGCCGAATCAGTAACGATCTCTTGCCAGACAGCGTATGGATGCAAGTCAACCTTGCGAGCCTCAGCGTTGGGTCGGTTGTTGTGTGCACGGCGTGCATTGACCATCTGCGTATAAGCCATGCCTGCAAAGCGATCATAGCCTCGTAGACGGTTCTTATACTCAGGTACGTAGTCAGTGACCAATAAGTCAACAGCGCGCAGTAATAGCGGCTGGAAGGTCTTGGGTTCGTTCATCTGAACCAATAGACGACGAGTCTGCGCGTCAATAAAGAGCGCATGATGGTCGTCGTGTTCAATGAGCAAGCGAGAAGGAATCCCGTCTTCTTCGAGCAAGTTCATATACACAGCCGGATCATTGAAGTCGTGTGCCGTGTAGTTCGTTGTCGATTTATGAAAACGTGTAAAGCCACCCAGAATCAAGGTAGCGCGTCGGTCTCGTTTATCGAAGATGTAGCTTTGATCAGCAAAGCGTACAGCGTACTCATTAGGAGCGAGCTTCAGGTGCTGGCCGGCTACTACCTTTCGCACAAAGGCACGAGTCAGTGCAATCAAGCGATCAATACCCATACGGTATCCTAACAGAATACCAACTGGGATGGCCTGGCCCATGATGCCCATGTGAGCGTACTCACTAGGTGCACGACTGTAATCCAGTTCCAGGAACGATTCAATGGGACCTAGATCCGCACTGTTTCCGTCCTTGACAATACTGAGGTTATCGTTCTTGTCCAACAGCAAGTAGCCATTGTTAACGATCGCCACCAGTACCGAACCATTTTTCTCGTACTTACGAACCACCTCTTCACCAAAGAACGACTGACGATCTTTGTAGACAAAGCGGAACTCATAGGTGAGGGTAGCTTCTGTAGAGCGACGGAACTTAAAGCCAGCAAAGTTCTTAGCCAGTGCACTGTAAGCACGAGGCACGTCGTCTTGTTCTTTGAACACGTCGACAGAGGCCAGATCAAAGATAGCGGCGGGAGTATCATCATCACTGATCGTTTTAGCACGAACTGCGTTAGCGAGCCAAATACCGTAGTCGTTGGCGTTGTTCATACCACGGGTGACAAAGAGTTTGCCGTAGTAGCTTGTCAGTGCGACACGATCGGGTGCAATCTTGGCAATGGGCATGTGTTGGCCGATTTGCTTTCGATGCTTGTAGCCTACGCCATTGACGTAGTACGTACCATTGCGGTCGACCTCAGGAAAGCGTAGCTCCCATGTGGTGGGTTTGCCTCGTAGCGGCACTACACGTACTTTGTAAACGTGTACGTTACCCAAGGGATCTTTGATGTGTTCATGCTTGATGTCTTGGATGATCATATCCGAGCGTTGCATGTTCACAATGTTAGCAACGATATCGCGGTGCATGACCTTTTGAACATACTGTCGATCAAAGTCACGAATCGTACTGCCAGTGACACCTTGATCGACCAGACCATCTACCTTGACTTTGGGACGATCAACAATGGTGATCTCCTCTTTGGAAGGCTCCATGAACTCTTCGGCCGTCTGGCCGTTTTCCATGATGATCTTTTCTTTGTAGTTACGAGACAGGCGCTCGAAGCGACGCAGTTCAGCAGCAGTGATTTGACCTTTAGCAGCCATGCGCATGGCATTGGCCATAAACTGATCTTCAGCCGTATCTGGTGCTTCGGGCAATAGTTCGCTCTCACGCACTACCCCATCGTTCATGTCTGTCTCTTGCTCTTCACGTTTGCGAGCAATTTCAGTCAGACCCACCAGCTCTTTGTCAATCGCTTCTTCAAGCTCTGCAAAGTCTGCTTCATCCAATCCTGCCAGTGGATCGTGAAGATTAAGACTGGAGGCCATGATCTGATTGACCGTGCGCTCAGGACGTGCTGTCTTACCGATAGCTCGAGGAGCGGGCTTGCCTGAATCAGGCAGACCAGGAATAGAAGTCAATTGCTTGTCGATGTCAGTCTTAGTGGGAGAAGCCAGGCCAGTAGGCATCTCCGGCACATCAACTGGAATCTCGAAGTCTTCATCGAGTTCATCATCGTCAGCAACGATTTGATCGTCGTCTTCACCGGGCTTATTGACCAGACCAGCAGACATGGTTGTTAGACCACGCAACATGGCTTTAGCTAAGGCCAATGGCTGCATACCACGAGCGACTTGGAATTCCTTGGCAACAGCTTCATCAGCTGGTGTGACACGGATTCGATTTAGGAAACCCAGATTGATCACTGCCCAGCGACCACGAGTCTGAAAGACAATGTTGATGCGATTCAGTTGATCGATGGAGAAGGTGCTGAACATACTGGCCAGACGCTGATTATTCACCCACTTCCACAGCTCAGCGAACATCCATCCACCTGGACCATGCAAACGCTTGATCAGGTCATTACTCAGACTCTTTCCTTCGAGTCCGACTTGTCCGACGTTATTGAGTGTGGTCACATCAGGCCAGACCTCAGGCAGCTCGAGCACCAGATAGTTATCACGTGTGCTATTGAGAACTGCCTTACGTACTCCTTCAAGAAGCGTAGCGAACATGTTCATGGTCGCTTGGTAGTCTGTCTGCAGTGTCTTTACGTCGTACTTATAGCGACGAGCCACAAAGCCGTAGTTGACAATACCGGCTGTACGCTCAGATCGAGACATGCTCTTGAAGTTCTTAGCCAGCATAAAGCGACGGTTGCTCTGATGCCAGGAGCTGATCGCATTATCGACAGCGATACCGACAAAACGAGCCGATTCGGTACGGCTCATTTCTTTTTCATGGATAACGGACAGAGGTTGGGATTTGGAGATCCCGTTTAACATGTGCCAGTCTGGACTAGGTCCATCTTCCATCAAGTCTTGACTGACAAAGTGAAGCATCGCATTTTGCGGTGTCTCAAATTGACTGGTCAGAAACTTGCGTGGACTGGTGACCATGTCCACACGAAAGATACCGAACTTTCGCTGGAACTGTGAGGCTTGTAACATGGTATATTAATCCCCTGTGAAATTGTGAAACACCAGCTGGACAGGAGGGATGTCCACACTGGCCCGTACTTTACCGTCTGTACCAATATAAGCACGACGCTTCTTAAAGAAGGTCCGCACCTCATTGACCGATTCGCGAGTGTAGACCGCGTTGTTACTGGTCATGTCCCCGTCAAAGTCAGCCTTCATGGGACCGAGACGTGTGTTGTGTGGCGAGACCGTATCGTAGAAGGACATACCACGAATAGGAAACTCAACAGCGACCTTTGCATCAAAGTCAATCTCCCATTCATTGTTCAATGGACGACGACGCTCACCTTGGGTGGTGGTCTTGACATACGCAAAGCTCGGATAGATCGAACCTGTACCGGCTACTGGGTAGCGTGTGGTGTACAATGGATAATCATTGATCACCTCGTACATGGTCAGATACATGAATTCCATCATGGTGATTGGCGAGACATGTTCTGGCTTTAGGTGCGTGGGAAGATCCCGAATGTCCTGGAAGATCTTGAAGGTCTCATCATCTCCCTTGTAGATCAAGGCCAAGTAATGACCATCTACAATGACAGGCTTATGGCGCGTGTCCTTATTGGCCATATCTCCGATGAGCTTTTCCAAGCCTTCACGAGATGTCCACAAGTCATACGTCTTGGAGTCTAGCTTGACCGAGGTCTTCTCCAGTGTCTTGGGATCGACCAGGTTAGCGGGCAAGTCAGGGGCGAGAAAGACTTCACGCAAGAACCCATTGCGAATCTGATACCGACTGATCGGAGTGATCATGGTCATCATCTGCCACAAGCCGATCATGGTATTGTTCATGCCGATTGCATTGGGATCGGACAGATCCGTTGCAATATCTGTCATGGCAGTAATGACGTTACGCGTACCGTGATGAATTCGGCGAGAGGCCATCTTACCCAGCAGCACGCCTCGCTTTCCCGAGACAAAGCCTTCTAGGTGAGCGTAGAGCTCATTGTAGGTCCGTTGGATGAGCCAGCGAGTGGTATCGAACAAATTCTCATTGCCCTTCATCACCGAATCAGGGATGTTATTCGAAGCGCCGATCAGTGCTTGGTAAAAACCATTGATCTCATCGGCCTTAGGGCGTCCACCCTCATCGACTTCCAAGTCCCGCAACCCGGCAGGCATAACAGCAATTTTGGTAGGGGTATCACCCTTACCCTTTAGTTTCTCTACGTTCTCAATGTGCAAGTTGCGCTTGCGAGAACGAGTACGTTTGAATTCGATGTTCTTCCAATGTTTCATGAAGAACGCCATACCAGTCTCGCCATCGAGCGCACTGGCAGGAGCAAAGTCTTTTTCCTTATCATCCCAGGTCGCATAGACTTGTCCGGCCATGATACCTTCGTACATTCGACGCAGGTTCTTTAGCGCGTCAAAGATAACGGGATGAAAGACCTCTAGCTTTAGATCGATGTGGGCAAAACGCATCTCGCGCTGAGGCGAGCCTACGGGTCCGAAGATCTCCGAGGAGAATAATCCTTCAGGGTGAAAGTCACCACCAGGACCGGTGAAAAAATCGAGCACACGCACCTGAGGTACGTCGCGCAGCACTTGTGGAGTCAGATCCAAAAGCCAAAGATTAAATGGAAGCATGGTCTACTCATTATTAATAAATGTTAGAACTTATGAACTGATTTGAACTTCTAATTACGGAAAACCAAATAATGGCCGATAACTACGAGTTAGATGACTTTGATTTCGGTGATGACTTTGACTTCGGGTTTAATGATAAACCTAAGACAAGGAAAGAACGAATCAAAAGCTTCGGTCTGGGCATCGGTGATGGTCTGAAAGACACACTGACCGATGGCCGTGCCGTAGAAAGCATCATCAATAAAACCATGCCTCGTGGATACGGGGCAGGATTCTCCCTAGTCCATAACACGTACGGACTGGGCTCTGAACTATACAATGAAGCTGCCGCTGAGGTCGAGAACCTCAAGACAGGCGCTAAATATGCAGGTCGTGCAGCCCTGCCATTATTGGAAGCTTTCTTGCCTGAGAAGGCCGTTAAAAAGCTTCGCGAAATTACAACTGAAGAACCCAAGAGCGATTACCAAGGCTACAGTCAAGAGCAGCAAGACAATGACGACATAGCCCTGATGCTCGATGCGGTCTTTAAGGCTAATCAAGAGACGGCAGAGCAAACTGAAGAGCGTGAAGACAAACGCGATAAAACTCGAGCAATCATGACTGCCCGGTTCCATGAGGAACAGGTCGGTCAGCTCGATGCCATGCGTGACTCTATTAATAAGCTAGTTAGCTACAATGAGCGTGTCAATGCCCCTGTGCAAAAGAAGATGCTCGAGCTGGCTTATCGTAATTTACTCATTCAGGGCCGCTGGGCTCAGATGGATAAGGAGCATGGTCAGTACATGCGAGACCAGATTGTCAGTCTGATCGCTGAAGTGGCCAAGCCCGATATCCTTAAACTTCGCACTCACGAGGAAACTCGTAACGTCTACGGTGCGCAGGCCGAACGTGAGTCAGGCAGTTCCTTCTTTGGTAGCCGTGGTATCTCAATTGAGCGTGTACGTGAGCGCTTGAAAGAGAACATGAAAAACCAAATGGAAGGGGTGCTGAACAATATCAAGTCAGGTCTGTTTACTGCCGGTGAGATGGCTGGCGGACTGGCTGAATCAGGCAATATGACTGGCTATGAGAACATGGCCGGTAACATGATCGGTGGTTCGTTGCCCGGTATGTTAGCCTGGCGTTTTGGTAAAGCTGCTCGTGAGCGTCTGAATCGAAACGACAATATACGTCGCACTGGCAATAAGATGCAGTTCTTTGCTGATAACTTCATGCAGAACATGCAACAGATGGCTGACTCTGATGTCGAGTACGATGAGAACGGCTATGAGAAGAATTTCATGGCTCGTCGTCTGGCTGGCTTTATCAAGAACATGACAGGGGACGATCGTGGCAGCTTAGCTATTGAACGAGACTCGGTCTCGAACATGCAAAATCCCACGCCGTTCACGCGACATGTCTCTAAGTCCATTACTGAAGTGATTCCAGGCTACTTGTCTCGAATTCTCTTTAGTGTAGACTCACTTCGTTTAGGTTCAGCAGCGACTATGACCACGTACGATCTGACTTCTAATAGCTTCCGTGAGGAAGCAGAAGTTGGTAAAGCCGTTGTCAATGAGCTGCTCGATAAGGACGGACGACAACGAGTGCGTGACGATGCCATGGACTTGGTCGATCGAATCGACAAGGACGGTACCCTCTCTGATGAGGATCGTGAGATCCTGGCACGCCGGCTGGTTCGCGATAACTATCGCAATAAACTTGCCAGTAAAGAAAACCTTACCAGTGACCGTACTTACGAGGATCTGGATCCTGAACAAGCTGCTCGATTCAAATCGGTCTTTGAAGACTATTTCAAGGACGATGAATTCGGCGAGAAGCAATTAGGTCTGTCTGATCGCTTCCGTCAGTTAGGTGAATCGATTCAGAATAACCGATTCTCTATCCAGAACTATGTCAATACCGGCATGGGTCAGTATCTGGAAAGCGCAGGTATCGTCAAAGACGGTATGATTGACGCAGAACGTCTGATCGACCTGTATATGGAAGACACTGGACAAGATACCGCTCGCTGGGCTCGGTCTCGTCCTGACGACTATGAAGCTGGCCATGGTTCTGGTTTTGGTCCAGACGGTCCGATGGGTCCGTTCCGGCCAACTGGTCCCAAGTTCGCTACCCCTATCAAAGACAAAGCCAAAAAGCTTTTAGAGTGGGGTAAAGAAAAAGGCGGTGAAGCTACGGAAACAGCCCGAGCTGCACTGACCAAAGAGAACGTACTCAAGAAGCTAGACGACATTGTAGAAAAAGGTGAGGAGCTGGGCAAGAAAGCCGTTGATCCAGACACCTATGCAGAGATCGTCGAAGAGATCCAATCGATCGATCCTCGTACTGAATCAGGACGAGCAAAGATTGAGGAGATCAAAACACGTGTGATGACCGAAGGAGCAAAATCCTACGAGGAAGCTGCTCAGATGGTTCGCAAACACACCGGTGAAGGTGCCGATGCTATTCAGGCTCGCTTTGCACGCATCACCGAATCTCTCAATGAGAATGAAACGTACCAGCGCGCGCAGGGAGCGGCAAGTCGCGGTGCAGACGCAGCTCGCGGTTGGCGAGATGACTTTATGGCCAGTGAAACCGGCAAGCGCTCGCGCAGTCTGTGGCAGCGTGCTCGCGATGCAGGCGTGGGTTATGTGGATCAAGCTAAGAACATGTATCAGGGTACTGACTTCAGAGGTCAGACAGGCGGTGCAGTTAACCGCGCCAAAGACATGCTTGGTAAGATCAACATGCCTAATCTTCCTGGCATGGGTGCACTAGGCGGTATGTTCGCTGGTATGAGTGTCCCTTCTTTTGGCGGTATGGGTGGCTTTGCTGCTGGTGCTGAGAACACTCGTGAACGTGCTCGCGGTATTTTCAATGAAATGCGTGCAGCAGGCTCTTCGGGTGGATTGTTCCCTGAGTTCACTCAAGGCTTTAAACAGATGAGTCAAGAGCTCGGTGAGAAACTCGACAAGATCGTCGGCAGCACTCAAGAGCAAGTTGACACTACTAAAGAGCAGATCGAGAAAGAAGAGCGTCAGGAGCGCTCGGGTTCGTATGAATCAATCGTTCGCGAGCGCGAAGAGGCCAAGCGTGCTCAACAAGAGGAACGTGAAAGTCTAGCTGGCGGCGGAGCGGGTCGCGGTGGTGTAGGCGGCATGCTCGCTACATTAGCTGGCCTATTCGGTGGCAAGGGTCGCGGTGGCGACGACGATGGCGATGATGGCGGTGGTGGCGACACATACATCATGGGTGGGGAAGGAGGCGGTGACGACGATCGAAAGAAACGTAAACGCAAACAAACCAACTCTGAAAAACGCGCAGCCCGTCGAGAGCAAGCCGCTGCCAATAAGAAGAAGGGTTTCTTTGGCCGTTGGCGCAATCGTTACGGTCGTGGCGGTACAATGGCTCGTTCAGTAGGACGAGGTGTTGGTGGCTTTGCTCGAGGAGCAGGTGGGGTCATCGGTAAAGGCTTAGGTATGGCAGGGCGTGTTGCATTGCCTGGCATGCTCAGCTCCATGGCCGGTGGTGGTATGCTCGGCAGTATTCTTGCCAATGCAGGTATGGCCGCTATTCCAGGTTTATTCGGTGCTGCTAAAGCTGCTACCATGGGTATCAGTGCTGTCACAGGCTTAGTAGCTAAAGGCGCACTCTCAGGCCTGATGGCAGTTGGTGGTTCTGCACTAGGAGCACTTGGTGCACTGGCAGCCAGTCCAGTTGGTTTGGCAGTCGGTGGTGCTGCATTAGCCGGTTACTTAGGCTATAAGGCATTCAAGTGGTTTACCGCCCCTAAACTCACTGAGATGAGCTCAGTTCGCTTGGTTCAGTATGGTTTTGAAGCCAGCGACAAAGACGCTATGGAAAAGATGTTCCGTCTGGAACAACTGATCCAACCAGGTGTGCAGATTGACAATACGGGTGTGCCCTCACTCAATCAGGAAAATATCGAGATCAAGCGTATGTTTGAGATCTTCGATATTGATGTCAGTGATCGTGCGCAAGTGACCAACTTTGCCACGTGGTTAGAAGATCGGTTCTTGCCGGTTTATCTGATCCATGTCGGTACGATGAACGTACTGAAAAAGACAACGGACTTGCTCGATGTCGATAAGCTCAAGGACGATGAGAAGAACGCCTACTTGAAAGCAGTGCGCTTTGAAGAAGGTCCGTATTCCAACAACATCTCCCCTGATCCAAAGATCGATACACTGCCCTCGGGTCCTGAGGAAGTAGCTGATCTCTTTAAAACCTTGCTCGAGAAGTATCCGGGTGAGAAAAAGAAAGAGGAAGGCGATACTGCTAAAGCCGCTGCTGCGGGTACAACCGCTGCTGCCGCTGCAGCTGCCTCAGTCGACGGTAATAAACCCGTAACACCGACTGATGTCAATGCTACTGACATTAAGGTAGACTCAGAGACAGGCACTATTGAAGCGGCAGCTACTGCCGGCTCAGGAGCGGCTCTGATCACTGCATCAGGTGCATTAGGACATTTGACTATTCTCGATAGCGGTACGATTCAAGCTATCGACGCAATTCGATTCCGTCTATACGGTCTTGATGAGATGGTCGGTGAGAAAGTCAATACACTACGAGGTCTGGAGAACTTTTGCTCACGCCAAGTCACGTACAACGCAGACGGCGATGCAGAGTGGACAGGTAACCTTGTAGAGATGCTCCAGAACTTTGGGCCTCTATTTGGTATTGGCGATATGAATAGCGCCATGGCGGCAAACTGGCTCGAGTGGTTTAACTTCCGCTTCTTGCCTGTCTTTACCAAGACCATGAGCTTTTGTAATCGCACTGTCAAGGAAAGCGATATCGGGCGTGCGATCTCTCGTATGACAGCCGATCAGGTATTGAACATGGCTAATGCCTTGCTCGGTACACTATCCGCTCCCACAGGCTCGACCATTTCCGTATGGTTAGCTACTGCTAGTCCTTGGCCAGGCTACAAGCTGAACTCGGACGCAACCTCAATTGAGGGTAACTTGGAAGTACTTCGTGAAGCGGTACGCAATGCCGTTCTGAACGAAGAGACCAAAACCAAGCAAGCAGAGCAATCTGAACAAAGCGGTGATGTCGTCACTGAATATACCGGTCAAGGTAGTTCAAGTGGTGGATCACTCGGCATGAGTCGAAGCAATCCTGACAAGTACATGGACATGGCCAGTCATGGCTACGTCGACTTGGATGGTAATGTAGTCAGCACGCAAACTAATCCGGGTAACTTCACTTTGCAAGCAAGTGCTCTGACTCAGGGTTTTGATTCTCTAGGAGAACGTGCCCAGGGCTCTGGTGCATATGCAAGCTTGCCTGAACCGAAAGGAGACGGTAGCTACGCTGCTTATAAAGACCTGATCCATGAGGTAGCTAAGATTGTTGGTGTGCCTGAGGACCTACTGGTTCGAATGATTGCTATTGAAAGTAGCTTCAGAGGACAAGTAAAGAATCCAGGCTCTTCAGCAGTGGGTCTGGGCCAATTCATGCCGGAAACTTGGACAGAGACATTAGGTAAATACGGTGCACGTCACGGTATCCCTGCCAATGCACCTCGTACTGACGCCAAGGCTAATGCGCTGATGACTGCAGAATACCTGCGTCAGAACTTCACAACGCTTCGAAAGAACTTAGGACGCGCTCCTAACTCAGTGGATCTGTATCTGGCTCACTTTTTAGGACCTACCGGTTCTACCAAGTTCTTAAAAGGTAACCCAGGCGATCCAGCTCGAAACTACTTTTCCGAAAAAGGTCAAGAGCAAAACAAAAACGTTCTGTATAATCCAGACCGTACTCCTCGCACTGTCGCTCAGCTCTATGAGCACTTCAGAAGCGAACTAGCCACTAAACTCAGTAAGGCAGGAATCGACCTGAGTCACCTAGAGCAAGCTCAAGCAGGCAATCAGCCTGCAGGTACCGCTCCAGTTACAATGGATGCAAGCAATCCTCTAGATGCAGCCACTCAGGCTAACTACGATATCAGTAACCTGTCGATGCAAGATGTACAGGCTGCTCGTATGGGTAGAGCACTGGGTGGGGCAGGAAATAGTGGTGGCGGTGCAGCGCCAAGCTTTAATAGCCCTACTGCGCCTTCTGCAGCGCGATCGTCTTCGATCAACTTTGCAGTCGGTACGCCTTCCACACCTGCTGGTGCAGTCAATAGCCAATTGGCAACTGACGCTGCTTCTATTGGTGGCGGTGGAGGTTACGCAGGCTCGGCCGACCGAGTTCGACAAGCCTCTAACGGAGCACCTGTTATCGCAGGTGCTGAGACCGCTGCTAAGGGAGCGGGTGAGACAGTCGTACTCATGCGTGAAAAGAGTATGGACTCAGGCACCTTCGGTAAGCTCCGCACTCCTTCTGGAAAAGAGTTCTGGACGCTGGAGCTAGCATGGCGAGATAACCAAACGGGTATCTCGTGCATTCCTGCTGGCACGTATCCAGCCGCTATTCGTAACTCCATGAAAAATGGTACTGTTTACGAATTAAAGAACGTACCAGGTCGTACAGCGATTCAGATCCACTCAGGTAACTGGGCGGGCAATAAAGCTGCCGGACAAAAGAGCAACGTAGAAGGATGTATTTTGCTCGGCACAGGCCGGACCATGGAAAATGGTCAAGCCAAGATCCTGAATTCCAGAGACGCTGTTGCTGCATTTATGAAAGAGATGGGAATGCGACCATTTACCATCACGATCATGGGCGAAGGTGATTCACCAAGCATGGCAGCAGGCTCACCGATGACCGATACGCTTGCACAAGGTAATCAGGGCGGTGAACCCACTCAGGCTCAACCTGTGGGCTTTGGTGGCTTTAGTGCAAGCAACCCGATGGACCAGTACCGTCAGGCAAGTCAAGCTAATGCTGCTGATCCTTACGCAGGCTATGCGCCTTCAGGGGTAGCGAGCCATAGTCCTTCGACTCAGTTCGAAGAGCAAGGCCGTAGTGCTTCTGTATTGATTGAAGACACCAACTCGATCCTACGCCAGTCACTGGACATTCAGGTCAAGATGGGTTCGGATATCACCAGCATGCTTGAGGCGTTGCGAGGGATCTCGTCTTCTTTGAAAGACAAGGGTCCAGAAGCAGCACCAAGTAGTTCAAGTGGATCTGGAACACTACCCGGATCTGTTAAGGTCGATAGCAAGACCGATAAAGAACAGTTACGTACCAAAGTCACTGCCATGCCAGGCGCAACAGTGACAGCCAGACGTAACATCTAACGGCATAAGCCCTCCCCATCGTGGGAGGGCGTTTATGCTGTCCGTGTAAGTATAAGAGTTTAATCGTATGTTTAGACTCTAATTCTACTAAAAGGGCTTTATTCATGAGTGTTGACATCAGTAATGTACGAGATCGCTCGTGGGTCAAGAACTCTATGCTGGCCAAGAGTGCACAGGCTCGCATGCTTCACAAACATGCCACTACCTTTACCTCAGCCAGCGTCAAGTTTACCGACACACGACTGGGCGGTAGCCTGGTCATTAACCCACCGCCTCAATTTACCCGTTCGTGTGATCCTAAAGAGCCTGGTTTGGCGACAGATGGCTACGGGCAGGGGATCTATTACACCGAGGCCATCGAAGAGCACAGTCAGCGCATTAACGTGCGACTAGGCGTGCCCTCTTTTAATAACCTGGCTCTATATCTGGCCAACTTCTACGACAGTGGCGCAGGTGCTATGGCACGTGCAGGTCGCTCTGGAGGTGTGCTAGGTATTATTCATGCAGGCAGTAAGTTTGTTGTCACTGTGATGACGTGGAAGTTCCAAGCACTGGCAGCAGTCGGTAACATGTTCCGATTCTTCGCAGGTATTGAAACCAGTCGCTTTTATACGGTCAAGCACACCATGCCTAACTACTGGGCAGCAGTGCAGTCGATGGTCAATCAGCTTACCACCTACATGGGTATCACACCTCGTGTTCTGGGTGAGGATGCCAGCAACGGCCCTAACCAGGGCTACAAGTTCGATGGCGAAGAAGCTAAGCGCTTTGCTGCCATGATGCCCGGTACCTTCCGTGAGAACGGTAACATTGACGTCTTTGCAGTTGCAAACCGAGCTCAGCGCTTGATTCGTAAGCAAATGAAGATCATCGACGGAATGATGAACGACAGTGTTGATGATATTGCTTCTGCTCTGTCATCGGCTAATCGGATGCGTTTGGCCGATGAAATGCCCAGCTATGACAACTACATGAAGTCTTGGCTAAAGCAACAAGCTGTGCAAGCTGGCAATGCGTCCAGCCCTGCTATTGAATCGTTGGACGACTTAAAGAAGCAACCCGATAGTTTTGAAGAGTATCTGAAAGCCGAGCTTGACGACGGTGGTCAGTGGGTGTCGTTCCGTGTCAATCAAACAGGCAGTGCTTCGGAGAGTTTCAGTAACCAGACAGGCGAGTCTGAATTTGCCAGTAAGCTCTCGAGTATTTCTTCAAGTGCTCGCACGGCCAGCTTTGCCTTTAAAGGCGGGATCATGCCTGGGGTGGATCAGGTTATCGGTGCAGTAGGTGCGGCGATCTCTGGTGCACTTGACGCTGTCAAGCTAGGTGGTGGTCTGGCTCTGGCTACCGGTAGCACAAATGCTATCATCCCTGAACAATGGCAAGGAAGTTCAGCCACGCTCAATGAGACGACTTATACGGTCGATTTGGTCTCGCCATATAACCATCCCATCTACCAGCTCATGTACATCTACGTACCGCTGTGTATGTTGCTGGCTATGGCTTTGCCACTGGCTAACGGCAAGCAGTCTTATAGCTCGCCGTTCTTGCTTGAGTATTACGATAAGGGTCGTGCTCAGTCCCGATTGGCTATTTGCAAGAGCATGTCGATCACTCGTGGTATTCACAGCATGCCATTTAACTTCGACAATCGTGCAATGGGTATCCAGGTCTCGTTCACGTTGGCTGACTTGTCTCCAATCATGTTCATGCCTATCTCGATGGAGAACTCATTGCTTGAGACAGCCGGTACAGTCTTAGGTACGGCTGCTATAGCCTCGGGTATTGGTGGCGCTGCTATGGCCGCTACACAGCTCTCTAAGGGCTTCTTTGATGATAACAACAACTTCTCAGATTACATGGCAGTATTAAGTAGTCTGGGCCTGGCTGATCAGATTTATCCGATGCGAAAGCTCAAACTCAATATGACTCGCGAGATGCTTAAGTGGGACATGTGGACGTCCCCTGCTCGTATGGCGAGTTTCATGGGCGACAGCCTACCAGGTCGGGTCGCTAGTATCTTCTTTGGCGGGATTGCTCGTCAGTAACCTTTTGTCCAGGACCTTGTTTGGTCCTGGGCTTTATTTCGAGTATTGTACCCCATGCTTATAACACCTTATACAGAATTTAACGCAGGTCGAGGTCGAGTGCAATATGTTGCCTCAGATTCGGTGATCTTCAAGCCACTGGAGTATGACGGTGCTGTTCTTGTTTATGACAGTGTCAAGACCTTTATGGCCAACGTCACAACAGAAACACCTCGTGCCTCGCGCGAGTTCATTAAACATTTCACTGTCTATTGCAAGCGAAATAAAGGACCGGAATTACGCAATGAGAGGGTATTGCATATCATTCAGAATCCCGGCAACAGTCCGAATGATGTCTTGTATAACTTCGAACTAGATGAACCTTATCTTGTCAAGCTCGATTACGAGTACTGGATCGGTCCTAATGGCGGCGAGCTTGTTTTGCTCTAGGAGAAAATTATGATTAACTACAGTCGCAGTCTTCCCACTTATCTCGAATCGATGGGTCAGCGAAAGATTGTGCTCAATCCGCAATTAAGTAGTAATTTCTCTACCCACGCGATCAACCTTACCAATTATTACGATTACGATGTAATTGAGATCGCTCCTATCTGGGGAAGTTACGACAATCCTCTCTTTACGTTCTCCATGGATCACCTTGATAACGTGCACCCTCGTGCAAGGGAGTTCACAATCATTCTTCGTGGTCGAGAGGGCAGTCCGTCTCAAGTACGTTATACATACTCTAATGAGCGACCAGGAAACCTTCCTGCGCTAGTCAAGTTTGGACCTGGCCTGCGTGATCAGTATGTATTTAAGGTCGGTGCAAATACACTGACCAACACCAAGCAAGACATAATGCACTATAAGGCAGAGAGTCGTATTCCTGCCGAGCAAACGCAATATGCCTATCCATACGCTGGTGCTGATAATGGAAACGGTTTCATTCCTCATCCCAATGGTTCGAAGTTCTTATTTGGTTGTGTAAAAACAAATGATGCGAACTATAGCTTTGCTACTGTCAAAGGACCAGCGGACTCTCCTAACGATGAGCCTGGCATTGTTAATTTCCAGGTCGCCCTGAGTAATATTACCTCAGGCATGCGACAATATCGCCGTATGCTTCCTCCGGCCGTGTTACAGACGAGCGATCGTATCTATCGCTTTGCATTTGCTCTAAAGGAGTTCATCGGAGCCTATGAGATCGAGACCAGTACCAATCAGATCAAACGCATCATTTTGCTGACAGATGCCTCACAAGTGCAAGCAGGTACCATGGCCTATGTCTCGCCTCCGACAGGGGCTACTGGCGCTGATCTGGATTATAGAAAAGCCTTGTCTTTCGGTATTGGCTTTAATGACCAGGGTGCTTTTATCGATCTTGTATTTGGCAATAGGAAATACTCATTGATAATCTCAGGTTCGGCTGGTAATCGAACACTTGCCTGGGGCAATCAAGTAGGGTCAGTATTCTCTTTTGGCGTCTTTCAGAACTTTACGACTGAAGATGGCGTTGGTGGCTATGATGGCTACTTCCCCATTCTCAGTGTAGGTTCTACCTATAAGTCTGCTAAGCTCAATGCTACTAAGGACGGACTTGTAGAGTGGAATAGCGGTATTGACTTCTCCAGAATACGAGGTACTGAAGTAGGTACGTTCAGAGACGACCGAAGCGCTAGGACGATCTACATGATCCCTGTCGCGCGCTCGGATGAGTCCTCTGGAAGTGTGATGGCCGTATTTCATAAGCTCGATGCTTCTGAGACAGTATCTGAGCGTCCTGCCCAATCACCTGGCGATCCTTTTTATTCCTCGCGAAGTGAAATGGATTACTTCATAAGCAAGCAAGGAATCATAGTCGACGTCTACAGTCGACCGACCAACGGACAGACTAACTCACAGTCTCCCATGTCTTATCGAATCATGGACATGCCTGCCGGTCCTTTCGCTAACTCGGACCTTACTGAGTCCTTGTACGGGGTATCAGATGCTCAGCTAGAAACAGGCTCGCTTAACGGCATTAGTACGTGTGCTGTCTTTGTCAGAGAGTTCCACATCAATCCCTACGAAGCAGGACAGGGTGAGAATACTGCTGTTAAAACGTTTTACATTACCACACTGACAAGTCTCCAAGGCTTCTTTCGTCGATTTATGATTCGTAACCAATCTGAAGCGACCTTCTATAAAGAACTCCTTGAACTTCCTTCTTCTGTGAAGCTTTGTGTGATGTGGAATGCATTTGACATGCGTTACTATGTTGCACCCGTCAATCCGCAGGCTGACGAGAATCTTGATTGGATGTTCTCGTTTAACACGCCAGGTAACATGACCAGTCAGATACCGATTAACAAACGCTACTCGCAGTTAGGTCGATATCTGATTGATGGTCGTCAACATATCTTGCCTATTGCTGCTGGTAAGTTCTTTATTGTCGGTCAGACGCCGTTAGTAGGTAAACCTGCTGATCCGATCGCTGCTAAGCGCGTATTAGTTGTCCGTGGCGATATTGGTCAGGTGCGCGTGAGTGATCAGGAATTCGACGAAGCTTGTTTAGGTGTTATTGATGGTCTGCGCGCAGGCTCTAATACATCTACTCCCACAGGAGTAACGAGCTTTATCACGATCGATAAAACGACTCGCCGCTTACAGCTACTTAATCTGTACGTGAAAAATACAGCCAATGGTGCCGAGCAATACGAGATGACCAAAGGACCTTTGTCCGATGTTCGTTTGCCGACAAGTGACGACTTGCAGTTTTGTGTCTATGATTCGCCAGTGGGAACGCCTTATCCGATTCGCCTGTACAAACCAGGAGCAAATATGGATGATGCACATATCGGACTTAATACGGCGGTAGGTGCTTTCTCTCACATCCCAAATAACTCAGGAGCGAATCGTAGTAACTTGATTGCCTACAAGCAACACAGCTTTGCAGCAAGGTATCTCATGAATTTGAGTGAGTTCCAAGGAACAAATCTAATTAGTAACTTACAGACCCGATAGAGACCCAGGCATGATTGATCGTAATTTCAAAGAACAATCCGCTGCTCCTCGAGTCGCGGATCTGTATAAAAGTTTCAAATCTGTGACAGTCAGTAATGATAGCAACACAGATACAGTAACGCTGTCTATAGTGGACGATGCCGACATTGTCTATTGGTACGACCTGCGTGCATTTCCAAAAACGCCACAACAGTCATCGGAAACGTCTATTGTCATTAACAAGCGTCAGATTCAATTTGATATTTCTGACAATACAAAGACGATCAAACCCGCTGACCCGCGTTGGCAAAAGATACGAGTCATTGTTCACGGCTCCCATCCCACACCGGCACGATATCTGTTCGACCTTCATGTCATTAAAAACAATGCCAATGCTAACATCCCTATCGAATGGATTAACAACAGTCCATTTGCTATTGCGGATGTAGATGATCCCGCGTTCTTGATTCGAAATCTTTATAGTCACTTGATTTTTGACTTTCATGTATTGCGATCCAAGAGCATCCCTACTGTCGCCTTTGCTAGCGTAGTCTCAGTAACTGGTGGTACTACCATCCGCTAATTAACGGCATACAGCCCTCCCATCTAGGGAGGGCCATTATGCTGTTAGTTCATACCAGTGATTTGCTGGACGGACAAGAGCTGAGTCATGGGAAGCATTTGACGCAGATCCATATACACATTGGATTGTCGACCTTGGGCAATCAGAAGAAGTTTCTCTTCAGTGCCTTCAGGAGCTGCAATAGCACCCGATTCAAAGAGCACTTGCATATCCTCAGAAGAATCGACAAGCATCATGCCGTCGAGCACTGTGTCTGTTGTACCAGACTCATTGTCAATGCGAGCGTAGTACTTCCAGTCAGGCTTGATTTCTTTGTACGTGTCCATCAGTACATTAAAGTCACCGAGCAGCTCTTGGGTGTCTTGTAGAAACGGACTGGAGTATCGTTCATTGAACTCAGACAAAATACCAGGTGCAGCCGAGAGCAAGTTGCCTTGTCCCATACGCTGATTGATCGAGCGCAGCATGCGAATGTCACCTGCTTCTACAGCAATAGGCAGGACTCCATTACACACTTTCATCATCAGATCAGAATTCTCAATGGCATTGGCCACACTATCGAAACTATTGGGAACTCCGTACTTGGTAGCATCATGTACTAAACCGACAGTAAAAGCAGCAATCCCATCTTGATCATCAATGAACAGGCCATTGGGATCACCAGATAGTTTATTGACCATACGACCAATGCCGTCGATACTGCTCAGATCGCTTGAGGCGACCGTACGAGCGACATTACCGACCTTGACGATAGTATCCTCGTATTCGTGATACAAGTTCGATGCAGAGTCTACAAAGCCCTCTGGTAAGCGATTAAAGAGGGGTTTAGCTAATTCCCCGATCTTTCCTGAGCTAGCGACGAGGCGATTGAGAATATCGCCGGCATTACCAGCCCCACGCAAGTCTTTGACGATGGGCCAGAGCTTAGCGAGGTCTTTACCGCCCTTGACAATTTCCGAGAAGTTAATCCCGTACTCCTTGCCCTTTTCCTGAATGCTGTTGACGACGTCCTTAAAACCGGAACGCTCGTACAGACCAGCGACTTTCAGCTCTTTCTTAGGCCCGTTTAGAAAGGTCGCCGAGGCGAGGTTACCGCTGGTAGAGTTAGTGGTATTGTTAGCCATCAGTCTACCCTCCCATAAAAGAATTAGTCAATACATTAACATACGATAGAAAGAACCAAAAAAGAAAGAGAGGGCATAAAGCCCCACCCATCCCCATTGCTGGAGACAGGCGAGGCTTTATGGACTTGCAATTAATTGTCTTCTAGATTTTCATCATCAAGATCACCAGGATCACCCACTTGGGCGTATTGAACGTTTTGTGAGGTTGTGATAACTTGTCCGTCTCGGAATCGTGAAACAATAGTAATTTCTTGCTCGACTACATCGATTACTTGAGACAGAGTGCAAAACGAGCGAAGTGTTAACTTATCACTGGCCGCTGCCTTAGTGAGGTTTCCACGATGTCCGTTTTGTTTGACTTTGGAATCATGTCGACGATCACTTCGGGCAATGAATGAGTTGACAAGTTTTCCAAAGGAGGTTTCGTTCAGATTGCGTTCAATAGCAATAGCACGAAAGATATTGGCTAGAACGCCTTCAACGCCAGTGGGTACACCTGCTCCCACACTGGGTCTGCGCAAGGCTCGGGCTAGCCTTGTCATACGGCGTTGGTTTCGCATTGACATAATGCTTCCTTATTTTGCAAAGGTCTTTAGTAAGGGCCTACGGCTGACCTCGTAATGGGGGTAGGATTAGCGCAGTAAGTTCTGAGCCTTGATCAACAAGTTCATGAACTCACACAACTTAAAGGTTGTGCCAGTTAAGATGCGCACATTGTACGAAAGGACAGTGTTATCTGAGCTTTCGTGTTCGAGCACGTTATCAGTATAGGCTTGCAGCTCACCTAAGAGCCTGGGCCAGTATTCATTGACATCAATGTAGATGTTTTTCTCATTGGATAAGAAAACATCATGATTGAATAGTGCTGTTGTGGTGAGGATATCTTCCTGCACCATTTGGGTATTTGATTTAAATGCTCGATTGATCGTTCGCAGATGCGTGATCAACTGAGTCATCTTCAGATCAAAGAACGAGAAGTCATGTAGGGTGATTTCTCGAAATACATAGCGGTCAGGAACTGCACTGACTGCATCGAGCAAGCGCTTGAGGTTTTGAGCACTGGCCTTTTTCGTACTGGATAACTGTTCGTAATCCGATACGAGTTGCTCATTACTCTTGGCAACCTTGCGTCGATTAAAGAACTGAAAGAGACGTTTCATGTGAAAACTCAATAGTAAAGTGCTACGTAATCTATGAACAGATAACGTTTGTCAAAGTAATGATATATGTTTGTAATTACCTAGCATAATATCATCTTGTAGTATAAATTTACATATACGCATCCCACATTTCTAAAGAAAGGAGAGTCATATGGGTACGATGGTTATTACCGATACAGGCGCGCCTGTTACCCCTGAGCAAGAAGAACAACCCAAAGTCAATCAACATGCCATGGACGTGATGGCGCTCATCCCACAAGGTGAGCAGATGACTGACGAACAGGTACTGGCCCTAGGTCAGAAAGTTGACGCACATATCGTCAACGTTGCCATGCAGGGTATTCATCCTGGCTCGCCTCGCAGCATTGAAGTGGCAATCAGTGCGATGAACTCCATGAAGGGTACAGCACAAGCCAACATCAAGCAGCGCGAGAGCAACGCTATGGCTGGCCAGATCGCTGGTGCAGCAGGCTTGATTGCTTCGGTTCTAAATCAGATCCCGAATCGAGACGCCATCCCAATCATGAATCAAGGCGGTGAGCCTGTGCCTGCTCCGAACATCGACCACGTACCAGAACCTATCTTGGTACCGGGCGAGACCAAGCAAGGAACAGAGACACTCAACCCTGAAGACTTCATCGGTTAAGTCAACTAACGGCATAGTGGCCCTCCCTGTTGGGGAGGGCTTTATGCTGTCAATATTCATTCTTGGCTTTACCGTAGCCAATGAAGCTAAACCACTCGGCATCTTGAAGATTTAGCGATACCAGTGGGGCAACTGCTTTTTGCAAAGCTGCCATGGGGTTGAGATTGTAGGTCCGAATGAACTCTTGAACCTCTGGATCATTGGAGCGATAGTTTCGCATCAGAGCCGGTCCGATGAGCTTGACTGCACTGATACTACCACCTTCGAACTTCTCGCTCATCTCCTCTAACCACAGGTGATAGTCATACATGAACATCACACTGTAGGTATCGTTGATGTACTCCAATGAAAAAGTAGCAGGGTTTTGACGAAACATAGACACGTCAGGGATGACGTGCGTTGTCGAGATCAGATCCGTGAAATACGAACCGATGTCGTCAAGCTCCCACTTTTCCAAATTGTAAGGATACGTGTTCAGATGGATCACTGGCTTTTGCCGGAAAGGTTCATTAACCATTTCTTGCAAAAACTCAGAGTACAGACCCGCAATGTAATTGACATTGGGCGTGATGACTGATAAAGGTAAGATGTCAGCGTCTCGCTCTTTATAAGCCTTTTCAAACATCTCACGATTGATCGGTCCGTAGTGCTCGTCAATACGGGTATGGTACTTACCTGTCTTGACATGCTTATCGATCCACTTACGATGCTCGGGAAATGCCTTATACAAGACAGGCAGTCGTGTATCGTAGAGTTCATCGAGCCCTAAGTAGATACCACGAGCGATCTGATTATTCATCAGCACCTGCCTGAGCTCGAGTACGACGAGTACGTACACCTGGAGCACGACTTGCTCGTCGCAAGGCTTCTTGGCCGGCTGAGAAGTAAGCGCTACCCAATCCAGAGACATTGAGCACGATCAACGTCAGAATCATCTGATTGTCGTGTAACAACGACTCGTTCTCTGAGACCAGGTTTAGCTTGGCACTGATCTCTTTATTGAGAATGGACGTCGAGCCGTCTTGCCGATTCGTTACCTCAGGTGGAGCGGCCAGTACTTCAGCCAGTGTTTTAACCAGGCCTCGTTCCATGTTGACGTCAGTGCCATAGAACGCACGAAAGCGATAGGACAATGGCATCATGAAGTGAAAGATCGAACTGTGATGCAATTGCTCGATCAATGTCTTGATGTGTTCAGGACCGATGACCAGATTGATACAGCCTTTGAGGCAATAGTTTTCCAAAAAGGTCAGGATGTGTGCACGCTCATTGGTAGTGATACTGGGCAGAGGTGTGGCAGCGAGGGCGTGCTTCATCGCCTCTTGGGCAGCGAGCATGTAGTTCATTGTGCGTAAGTCCTAAAAGGGGTTTACAAAGTGTTGGCCAGTCCCATGCAGGTGAGCAAAATAGAAGACAGATCAATTGCCTTAGCACGAGTTCCAGTGATGGCCAGCTCATCGAGCGAGACTTCGCCTGTGTTATCGACAATGGCATTCATCAGTTGGTAGGCTTTGATGTTACCGCCACGCATGGAGATAAGCTCACGAAGCGAGTTATCCATGCCGGTCGAGGACAGAATATTCATCTCAGGAAAAGAGATCCCAGAGCCTTTGGATTCACCGGCAGGCTGACCTGTTGTTGTGTCAATGGTATTGCTGTGGCGAGGGATACTGATCTTATCCTCGAGCAACTGCGCTTGACGACGCATGATGTGGATCATCTTTAGATACTTGCGGTTGGACAAGTACCGAGGCATGCCACCACCTGGATCAATCCAGATGCGCTCACGCAAAGGATGTCCCCAACGCTCGGCTAGACGCAACATACGTCGCATGTTCAGACGAATCTTTCGATTGGTAGGAACAATTAACGCCAAGTACTTTCGACGTTGCTCGACATCATTGACAAAATCATCGAACTGTTTGTCCGACATGTTCTCGAAGGCCTCACGCTGCAACTGTGCGTTACCTCCACCAGGCAGGAGTTCTTCCATATCCTGACATAACTGCTCGATAGCAGCTTTTCTATTACCAGCCATAATGACTCCCTTGAATCAGTAAAATGCAGTCAAAGGATTGGCATAAAGGCCCGCCCGAAGGCGAGCCATATATACCTAGTAATCGGACTGACGATTACGCCTTGCTGTCTTGCTCTGGCTGCTGCTCAGGATTTTCTTCAGCCGGGAAGTGACCGGCATCGTCCAAGATCTGAACGTGTTCCGTCACGCCACGCTCGGTTTGAACGGGTTCATCTGGAACGATCGGATTGGGTGTTGCGCTAGCAGCAGCCTCGGCAGCTTCAATGCCCTTTACGACATCCTCTGGCAAAGGATCACCCGTCTGCGGTTTGCTCGAGCTGCTCACCTGTACGTCCGAGACAGTGGCTTCAGGTGCAGGAATACCGGCTTCTTCGTTGATCTCGCCAATAGCTTGGAAGACTTCTTCAGTCGCTTCGGTAGCGGCCTGCTCGATAGACAGTGGAACCACCTTGCCTTCTGGCGCAGCATTTTGCAGCTTTTCCAGACCGGCGATAACAGGGATGTAGCTTTGCTTGATCATGCCCAGCCATTCTTCATGCGAGCCGTCGGCTACCAGCACAGCACGTGCGGCTTCAGTGGACTTGCCCTTGAACAGTTCCAGGTCACGAGCCTTGCGCATCAGGCCAGCGTTGATGATCCGACGGATAGTGGCTGCATCAGCAACCATACCTGGGTTCAGTGGACGAGGCTTGTGCCAATTCATCACAATACCTGCTTCGTTGAGCAGGGAGTTGATTTCGGTCAGTGCGTCATTCAGTTTGATTGCCATGGGGCTTTATTCTCCGGGTTTAGGCTCATCTGAGCCAGTTGTTGTTGGTGGGGTAAAATCGACAGTGTCCGTGTTCAAAGGCTCTATGTCGATCTCGATTTCTTGCTCGTCGACCATTGGACATAGTACTGTCATAGCCTTGCGGATTGAGAATGAGACGTCGCTGTTTTTGCGAATGCCCTCCACCCACTGCAAAGGGTTCTCTGACATGGATCCGGTTACAAAACCGATTGCACGACAGTTATCCTCTACCCATTTAGTGAGAGGGAAGTCCCGAACGATTCGTCCTGCATCGTCGAGCACGATTGCGCCTGTCAGTGTTTCCGACGCTACGGCACGTAATGCGATGTTGCCTTCTGGAGTATGGTAGGTTTCGTTACCGTCCTCATCGAACTCGATCGCATACACGCCGTCCTCGTTCATGACCGCTTTGATGGCTTCAAGGTCTAAAGCAGGTAGTTCTGCCTTTTTACCTTGACCTGCCCAATCATTGAAGAACTTGCGTTCGTTCTCAGGGCCAGGCAAATAACTAATCGCCTTACGAAGCCAGTCATCACTGACCTTAACTTTAGGAGCCTCATCAAGGTCCTTTATCGCAGTCACGGCTTTGTTAGTCAGTCGTCCTGAGCGCAGCGCGATCTTGTGCATATCGATCGTGCCGTCAGGCAGGATCAAGTCAGGTGTTGTTTCGTTCAATTTCGATATGAACTTTGAAAGCTCCCCTTCAGTGATCAGGATCCCTTTCAGGTGAGGCATGTTCGAGACCAGGTCCTCAATACCGGGTATGTGGCCTTTCGGCTTTTCATTGTCCGACATTTTTCTCTACTCCCAAGGCTGCAGGGATACCTCGAATGAAATTGAGATCGAACTGTAGCTCGACAGCCTGATTATTCAGACTAGCTTGCAGGCAGTAAGAGAAGCCCCGATTCATACCATCCGTGCTGGCCCCAGGAACTGTTTGAAATTGATTACCATCGTTTTTCACGTGGGATGTCCTTACATGCAGCGGGGATCTGGTCGTCGGTCATCCAGTACGGCACATACTCTTTCTTGAGCATGCGTACGAAATCCCAAGAATGCAAATAACGACGAGGATGGGTGGTGTCAGCGTCACCCAGCAAGTAAAAGCCACGGGTCTCAAGGAGCATGTTCCAATCGTAACCCAGTGCCTTCAGTCCTTCGTAGAGTTCTTGCATCGAAGGGATCAAATCAAAGTAGCCGTTCCAGAAGTAACGCATCTGATCGAGCTCGCTTGTGATATTGATAGCGCGACGCAGTTTGTAGTCGGCTTCAACCTTGCCTCGAATGGTAGTACGAGACAACTTACATTCAGGATACAGCTCCATGAAGTAATTGATGTTGTTACCACCAAAACCGAACTTGCCATTTTCAAGCAAGTTGTAGAACTCAGTCATCGTGGGATCCAAGCCTGTGGCCTGGGAGATCACCAACATGATGTTGATACCGGACGGACCGGACTTACCACGAATCTGACGAATGGTCACCACGTTCAAGTCAGTGGAGCCAGCACGTTCGTTCTCGTTCTTATCCGAGGGGAACATCGGTGCTTTGGTATCGCGGTGAATCAGAAGCGAGGACTTAAACGCCCACCAGCAGTTGTTCATGAGGAAACGGAATTTCTCCGGCACGCCTTTGAACTTGATGTCCTGATTCATGAACTGCATGTCTTTCTTGGGAGGTGCCATGGGGTTCATGGAGAACTTATCTCCCATGTGAGCCGTAAAGAGCATGTAGTTGTAGCTACTGCCTGCGAGCTCAGGCACTTCCATCAGCAAGCGGTTCTTCTGGCGGTTTTGCTGCATGTACAGCATGTTCGCGCCATTGTCACCAAGCTTGTTAGCATCTTGCATCTTGATGACGTCAGCGGTAGTGAATTCCGACAGGGAGTCAATCGATCCAAAGGTGGGGTAAGGGATCTTGACATAGGAGTCACCATTGCGACTGACGAAAGGAGTATCGACCAGAATGTCACCGACATTTTTAGCCTTATCTTCCATGTAGTCCTTCAAGATGTCGTAGTACTCATCACCGGAGTAAATCGTACGATCGGTAACGGTCCAGCGACCCATACCGACGAAGTCTTCGCCATCGGTGTCTTCCAGACTGTTGTAGAGCGAACGGAGACGATCCTCGTGGATGTTCATTTCCGTATCGTAGGTGGTGGCTGTGGAGTGCTTGTGGCGACCCAAGCACTGAGCGATCATGTAGTTCATGATTGCTGACTTGTACATGTTACCAGTGCCGGTGACACCGGTGAGCATGCCAAGGCCACCGTTCAGGATCGATTCACCATATCGACCCTTGACAATGGTACCAGTCGGGATATCCAAACAAGCCCCAATGTTGAGCATAGGCTTGATCGGTTCAATGACGCGAACTGGCATCTGCAGTTTCTTAAACATAGCAGCTGCATTCCCTTAATTCTAATGTAGACAGAGAACGTAGCGCAGCGTGACTCCAACTTATGAGCGTAAAGTTAAAATCAGGCCGACTACGGGAGGTTTGATCATGACGATCTTTTCTTACCAAACTATTACCGGCTAGGGTACAAAAGTATATTTCGTACTTCTGGCAAGGTAGGACTGAACATAGTTCACTGTATAGAGGATAACCAAACATGAATCCCAAAGATTCCAACATTTTAGAGGTCATCGGTCTGGAGAGCATTGTCCAGCCTGACTGCCAGAGCTTGATCAGCAACTTGTTTCCCATACTGGGCGATAAGTTGCGCAATGCATATCACAGTCTGCTTAGCATGCCAGCCATGGAAAAGATTGGCTCGGACGCACGTCGTGTCACTGAACTGGTTAACAAATACAGTTACTTGGACATTGCTGGTTTTGAACTGCCTGTGCCCGAAGGACTGAAGGCCAGTTATCTGGACTATGCTAACGGTGTGCTGGCGTGTTCGAGCTGGGCAGCTAACTTGATCACTCGTGATTTGGATCCTGCTATTGCCGAGATGTCGGCGATCAAGTCGGTTAAGGTGGCTCGCTACGACACCAACCTGATCAAAGGCAGTGAGCAAGACATCAAGACCATGACGGCCTTGAAAGAGGACATGGTTCGTATGTTTGACAAGAGCTTCAAGCCTGTTCGCACCTACGGCGATTTGTTCGCTCGCAATAAGGACTTCATTGAATTTCTGGGTGTCTTTAACACCTTGGAGAAAATGAGCATCCCTGAGCCCAAGCAGGTTCTGGAGAAGGTCGAGCGCATGTCCAGTCTGTTCGACGGCATCATCGAGATGGCCAAGAAAGGTGAACTGCAAGGAGTCAGCTCCCAAGTTCTCAACCAGCTCTCTAAACGAGCTTTCTATTTGGCTGAGCAAGTGAGCTTTTACAGCATTGCTCTGTACCATCGCGCAGAAGGCTCTAGCGCTGCTTCTGATTCGGTCAAGAAGCTGATCAAGGTTCTGTCCTAAGTCTTATTCGGTATGGAGTCTGTCTTCGGACAGGCTTTATGCCATTGACGGCATAAAGGTCGGGTTTTGCCCGACCTCGTGCCTTCACTGTTGGTGACAGCCTGATCAAACGCAATGGTGTTTGGCTCTATGCTCCTGTAACTTGAAGCACTTGCTTGACATCGGCTTCCATGGAGCTGAATTCATCGTACAGTAACCATGGACTGGTTTTTTCGCGGATCTTGCAAGCGATATCAGCCGCACTGGGCTTACTCCCTTCGGACTTACTGAGCTCCTGGAGTTCTTCCTTTACGTCATGCCAGATCACGTCTGCACACATGGCAGGCAAAATCATGGCTTGCGTATTTGATGCAAGGGACATATGTGCATTGAGCAGTTCCAACTCTTGCTCGTTGACCGTGTGGGTTCGGGACAACAGACGACACAGAGAAGAATTGAACACAATGCGCTTGACGTCATCGGGCATCAAACCGATGATCAGTCCCAAGATTCGATGAAGAATCGGAATGTAGAACTTGGCTGGTTTTTTCATAGTGAAAGAAGCAAGTATGCTAGGACAGTGAAACGTGTTCTCCAACCCTAGCACAATCTCACTTGTGGCAGAAAGACCAAATGTGAATGAACCTGATCTACTTCTCGTGGACTTGTATGGAACGTCAGTCTTTCTTTGGAGAGAGAAAAACGTAGTTCGAGAAGTAACCGGACCAAATGCCTACACAACCAGTCGCCTCAATGAGAACGACATAACGAAAGCAGCTCTCGCTCTCAGCCCATGTAATCACTTTGATCTTAGGGTTCAGGCTTTCCAATCGCTTCAATGCATTGCGATCAGGCAGGTCCGTGCCTAGAATCAATTTGACTGATTTGGTCTGTAGCGTGCCGTCGGTGTTATAACCAACGTCGACAAGCTGGCTAGGAAAGCCAACAATGTACTCTGCTTTCAGTTGTGTTTGCTCGACCTCAGACTTGCCCTTTTTGACCTTTACGGTTTCGTAAAAGACATCGGTGACATCTGTTGTCACAATATTGGTCACACCTTTTAGGCTGAGTTCGTGCACATTGTTCATTGCTTCCAATGCTTCAAAGACTCGTCCTACTGCAAAAGGAGGATTCATTTCACGCACTACAGGGGTGCGATCTGCTGCTGAGGTGACCAAGTCCATCTTGTGGACATTCATTGGCTTGATTGCTTGGGAGCCGTACTTCTTGATGATCGCGTTTTGCTTGCCATCGAATGCATCGGCTAAGGCCAGCTGCATGATGCCAGGACGACCATATTTGTCACTGACTTCTCCAGAGCGAGTGCGAATGATCTCAACGACTTCGTCAGGCTCATCGAGCTTGACAATGGCATAACCAATCGATCCATCACGCACGCCATGCTGATCATCAGTCAGACGTGTATTGGTCAAAAGGTACGTTCCTTTGGACTCCTTGATACCATCGGTGTTAAAGAACATCACTGGCATCGAGAGCATGGGATGGCGCTCAGTATCTGCCTTCCAGTATCCATCGGGCGAGACAAACTCCGAATCAATTCGCCCTGCCTCAGGACCGAAAGCAATAAATACACCTGTCGTTGCGAACAGGTCCGTGCGCTCGTTACCAGGCTCACCATTGTGTCCACGCACCCATTGCATGTCCCACTGTACCCCAGCCGATTCCAGCTCGCTACGAAGCTCTACTAGCTTGATCCACAATTCGTAGTTCTTGATCTTCGTACCATCAGGGCGCGTCCAGTTCGAACGCATCCAGCTTGTGACATATCGCGTCAGCCCATGGACAACGTATTCACTGTCGGACTGTACAAACAGTCGCTCAATGTCTGTGCCTTGTCGAATCAGATCGACAGCAATTTCAAAGCCACGAGTCGTTGCTTGCAACTCTGCTTTAGGACTAGTAGCAATTTCTGGAAATGAGCCGACTTCATCCACATAGTGAATCAGATCGACCTCATGGGCTCCTTCTACTTTGGGTAATTCCGCTTTGCGGATGTATCCGAGGTTCGTTGGGACGTGAGTGGGATGACCCGCGCCTTTCTTGGACACCTTTGGTACACACAGATACCCGTGTACACCCCAGCCTGCACATCCAGGGTTCCCATTACGGGCTCCACCGTCAGTATACAGAACAAGAGTGTGACGCACAGGCTCCGGTGCTTTGACTGGTTCAGTCATAGTCCGCCTTTTTGTTGAGTTAAAAAAGAAATCAAGAAAGTCAAGTCTAGCTATCAGCATAAAAAACATGCGATCAACTGACCCGACAAACACCTTACATAGTGTTTACCGGATCAGTTAAAAAGCACGCGTATATGCCAAAGGACTACATGACTCACTGACAGTTACGAATGTACTCTCCGTAGCTGCGATTGAGTTTGGTAAAGTAAGAGGCTTGCTCTTTCTTGACCGTGCTAAGATAATCGAGCATAATGGCCTGGTGCATTTGCTCATCCTTATTGCTAGCGGCTTCTCTGAGCCGATCAACAGGAATAGGAGTGAAGGCAGGGGTCTTAGGCAAGGTGTATTTAGGACACAGATTAGCATGCTGTATCTTGGGTACCTCGGTATTGGTTGCCTTCAGTCCGAAGAACAGGACTTGGGGTTGTGGCTGGTTGACAATGATGTCTCCAGGCTCTGGTACGTGGATTGCAACGTTGATATGGGTAGCGCATGATGCCAGCGCTGTCAACGAGATACCCATCACGAAATAAAATAGACGGTTCATTTTGGTATTAGAGAATTTTAAACAAGGCATGTCCTAAGAGAAAGCCGACGCCTGCACGTACTTGGAGCTCTGGCTTGACGCCGTTGAGCTCATCGAGCATTCGAAAATATTGTTCGGCGTCAGCCGGAGTAGGGTACTCAACAGGTTTATCGGGAGGCTTGGTTACTTGTGGGTTAGAACAGGTTTTGAGAAGCTCTTCAAGCTCATCGTTCTTAGCTTGAAGATCTACAATAATTCGATGCAGATCACTTGTCTCAGCGACCAATTCTACTACCCGCTCCTCAGCCACTTCCATTCGTTTTAACTTTCGGATAACGTCAGGGGCTTTGTATGCAGTTGCGACCGAGAACATTAACAAAAGAACAAACGCAACGAAAGTAATCGCCCGCTTAGGCGCGTAGCGAAATGCTTCGGCTACAGTAAGCTTGCCCAGAATTGCCTCTCTTACAAAGGCAAGTACGTATTTTAAAAAAGCCATTTTTATTGACCAATCTTATAGTGACACTGGGATTGTAGCATAAGATTGCAAGCTTTTTCTAGTGGTAGAATGTATTTTATTACACAAAACAAACACGTGTCTAGCATGAGTGAGAGCATGCTGGGAATTTCAAGGAGTTCGTATGTTTGTCATCAAAGGGTTTGCGCCTAATGCAACCTTGTCAGATAACAGTGAAAACGTTATCAATCCAGTCGGTGAGTTAAGCGCTCAAGCTCGTACTTATTCCCTGGACCGTGGTAAGTATATCAACAAAGCCGTCTCGACCGATACGGGTCTGGTGACCTTTATGACATTGAAGAACAATGTCTATCGTCAATTGCCAGGGCCACTGCGCGATGAGACAATTCGTATTTGTGATCGGATCTACACCTTTGCCTTTGAACACTCGGGTACAGAACTCGATTCGGTTGAATTTGAAAATGAATTGATCGAAAAGTTCAGTGACGTCATCACCGAAGTGCGCGTTGGCGCTATGGAAAACGATGGCATGACCTGGGTGCCTGAATGGGTGAGCTGGAAGAGTCGCTCTGAGGCCTCTGACATTCGTTTCTGGTTTGCCGAACGTGCCTTTCGTCGCCAGTATCCTGAAGCAACACTGAAGGTCACTGCTCCCTTTGATCGGGTCGATGACTTCTTCTTGCATCCCGATGAAGTCAAGGCCAAGCTCAATGCGGTCACTCGTCCTATCATGGGTCAGCGAGTCACTGATCTGATTGGCAGTCATCCTGAGACGCTGTTTCGAATCGATGAGTTCGATTACATCAGTCCACATAACGACCAGGATAAAACACCTGCGCCATTTGGCGTGGTTATGTACGGTATTGCTAAAAACAATATCGACAGCATCAAAGATGCGATTGCTGACTATCTACTGGCTAACAGTACCCACACGCGTGATGAGTGGGCAGAGATCTTGCCTGACATCTTCAAACGCACTGAAGTGGTGATCGTGCCAGTCTGGAACCATATCGCCATTGAGAACCAAGTCATCCAACAAGGTGTCTACAGTCCACAGATGACGTTTCAAAAGGCAATGAACGTACTGCGCACCTTCGTTCCGTACTACAGTGCCTCGCACGTCAATAACTTCGGCTCCATGACGCGCTTTCCATATCGCTCAGTCTCTATGCTCTCTGTGGGCTCGATTGAGAACCGAGACGGTAAATTCACCTTGGGCGAGTACTTCCCTCAGTGGATTGGCGTGAGCTCGACTCACCCAGACTTTAACCGTCAGGACCAGCGCACTAAAGAGTGGCACTTGCTACTGGCTGAATGTATCGGCCACGCTGAGCGCTTTGAGGAGTTCTCGGAAATTCCTGAAGGCTTTATGAAAACGGTTCGTGAAGATCGTTTGCATCTGTCCTTTAGCTTTGAGAACGTGAACTACGTGGTACTGTGTAAAGCGAGCATGCCCTAATGGCTGATTACGCAACCCCCACACCTTCTGCTACGGGCACGTTCAAATTACGTGATCCAATAAAGAACGTATTGACCGATGGAGTTATCTACAAGTGTGACTCTGTCCAGACCTTCGGTAATGTGATCTCTACGGGTAAAGATCCGTACGACACTTACTACGTTCCACTTGGTCTGACCGATGAGCCTAGCAAGGAAGCGTATCTTGAGCATTCTCGCAATGGCGCACACATTGTCACACTGACAGACTCCGGTGGTCGTAAGTTTCATATTCCTTCTCCTTACTTTGAGTCCTTCCCAGATGTTAATGGGATTGCCTACACCAGTTTACTGATGGGGCTGAAATTGGGAGCACTTCCCGATTACATGGATTTGCAACAGCTCAAAGATAAGGTCGCTGATCTTGTCCTTAGTCTGATTGGCGTCAATCCTGATCCTTACATTGTCAAAGCATCACCCACGACAATGATCGACCCTGATGCCCATCGCTCGATTGAAGAGGCACGGCAAAATAAGATCACCGACACAACAACCGATCATTCCAAGATCGTACAGTTGACAGCAACGATCGAAATACTCAATGAACAAGTTCGTGTTCTTGAGAAATACATCGTTGACAATAATCTGTAAATGAACTGACGGCATAAGCGCCCTCCCTTTTGGGGAGGGCTTTATGCTGCTAACTAGCCGTTTAGATACCGGCCAAGATGCGCATGGCTTGTTCGAACGTCTTGACAGACTCCTCGTCCGAACCGACCACCTCGTAACGCTCGCCAGTGTTCAGGAACGTGACTGGTGTGATCAGCGTTTCAGGCGAACCTTGGGTACCGGAGGCTACTGCCAGGTTCAACTGCCAGACATAGTCTTTGTGGGCGCAGACAAACACACGTCCCTTGCTACCCAGTTCGGCTACGTTGATCGTGGCAAAGAAGGCCGATGCCTTGTCATCATCAGTGGTGATCTCGTTGTACATCGGGAACGAGTTATCGTAACCGGGAAGCAGGTTGGTGGCTTCTTCCAGCGTGTCCACCGTACCAGCATCCTCGACCTGATCGTCGTCACCGACTGCCAGACCGATACGGACGTTACCACGACCACGGATCACTTCAGAGCCGTGCAAGTAAGCCTTGGCCAGATCTTCAATGGTCAGCAAGGCAGGCGCCATCAGCTTTCCTTCCGTTTTTTGTTTGCTGCGAGAGACCATGCCCTTGCGCTCGACAGGGGGTACGAACTGCGGAGCATTCAAGCCATCGGGATCACCGCCTTGCTCGATAGCTTGCAAACGATTGGTGGGAGCACTGCTACGAACAGTGTTGGCCGCACGTTGAGCCTGGAGCGTGGTCTGACGAAGCGATTCGATGGTCTCGACAGCGTGTTCGATCTTCTTGGCCGATTGGGTGGTGTCAACCGTGTCGATAGGGGTAGCTACTTGAACTGCTGGCTCTGGAGCTGGCTCAGTAGAGACAGGGTTCTCGTCCAAGCTAGCAGGCAAACGACGACTGATATCACCGATGCAGTCGATCACTGCCGGCGGGAGGGGATTGATGATGTCAGCGGGCACATCGCCATTGTAGCGAGCCAGTTGCAGTTGTGTATAGGTCAGGTTCAGGCAAACCAGTTCGAACTGACGCATCAGTGTGCCGGCCACGCGGTTAAAGCCTTCGACCAGATCTTCCATCTTGATCACTTCAGGACCGGCAGGAGCAGCGGCAGTTGGCTGCTGCACAGGCTGTGGTGGCTGGACAGGAGCTTGGGCTTGAGTTTGTTTGTTACGGGCCTTAGCGCGTCGGGAGGAGCGATTCATTGTACTTTCCTTATTCAGGTAGTAGGGGGTTTGGAGAAAGTGAACTAGAGCGGCAGTGTTGCTTACCGCTCTAGCGCAAACTTACATCAACACAGGTAACGCCGGAGCTTTGTGCTTGAATACCGAGTGCTCATTGTGCTTACGACTGACAATCACGTTAGCAGAGGACAACACGATAATATCCACATTACTCAATGCACCATATGAAGATTCGTAGTGTGTAACTAAAAACATCTGTTCAAAGTTCATCTGCTCTTGGATGTTCTTGATTACCGTGCCAGCTTGCACACGGTGAAAATCATCGAACGAAGCACCGAACTCATCGAGAAAGAGAGGATAGTCAATTAGACCGAGATTGACCATGGCTGTGATCGTGTAGGCCAGATCGATAATCTCACGAATGCCTGTCGAGCCATCCTTGACGTCTTTAACAATATCCCACTCACTAAAGACTGCCATTGGAAAACGATACGACAGATCAGCATCGCCATCCTCATCGACCGAACATGGCTTGATCTCGAGCAGGTAGCTCCAAGCCATGCGAATGATCACGTTCATTTGCTCAATAAAGCCGTTGATAAACGTCATCAGGCTCTCAGCAATAATACCCTCAGTTGGACTGAGTTCTTTGGCAATGAGTTTAGCCGCTTCTTCATCGTCTTGCATTTGTGCAATGGAGTTCTGAAGCTCTTCGACTTTGCCTCGCTGATTATTGAAGCTATTGAGCGCGAGCTCTTTACTGGTCAGAAGCGATTGGATTTTGTGGATCGCACTTTGTATCGCCTCTTGGTCAATAGTCTCGTGATAGGTGATCACGTCCTGATGACACTCGCTTGCCAGATCCTGAATGGTCTTGCCTAATTCCAGCTTATCGTAAACGGCTCGCTCATAACGCTCATGATCGTTCAGTTCGATTTGAAGCTGCATTTGCTCTCGAGTCAATTTTTCGATTTCTTTCTCAATAGCTTCTGCTCGCTGCTTATTGCTACGCAACTCAAGCATATCAGCTTTCTCAAGCGCTTCAAGCAGGACATGTGCTTTGATCAATTCGATCTTTTTAGCATGGATCTTCTTTAGGGTCGGAATGTCTCGATAAAACTGAGACAAGATACCCACACACTCTTGGGGACGCAAGAATGACAGATTATCCTTATCCAGAACAGACCACACGTGCTCTAGTGACTTGACATTGTTTCGCAGTCGCTTATAGAGCATGTAGTTCTGAATGAACTGATTGATCTGCTGTTGCTGCTCTTCAAGTGCAGCAGTAGCCTTTCGTAGGTCCTCGAGCTCCAAGTTCAAGTCAGTACATTTACTGACCACTTCCTTGTACTCTTGCTCAGAGAACCCAACAATCCATCGATGATCGCACTTGGGACAGACCGTGGGACCATTGGATTTATGAAACTCCAAATGACTACGCCGTCCTTCGAGCTTGGATAGCTCTATCGATAACGAAGAGATACGAGTGATGCTCGTATTGAGAGTCTCGTTGATTTCATTGCGACGAGCCGTACTGAAGAAAAGCTCTTCATTGTTAGGCATCTCTGTCAGTATCGCTACAACGTCCTCGTAGGTGCTCTCTAGAGCCCCTGTATTGGACGCAGCCTCGTAAATGGTATCAACATCAGCATAAGTAGCGTTAAGCGACTGTAGATCCTCTTGCAGTGCCAGCTCTAATGAGTTCACACGCAGTCGCAGTGAATCCGCTGTCTCTCCATCAGCATTGTCCAGCACCTGTGTGTCTTTGAGCAAATCGTTCAGATCACTGGATTTAGAAGCAATGATCGTGCGCAGCTCGCGAATGCGCATATGGTACTCTTTGCCTGCTTCAATCATGCTTGTGTAGTCTGGATAGAACTTACCAGCAGGAGGCATTGGACGAGACGCTAAGACTTGATTAGAGATTGATAGAAGCATGTCCAGTGTATTTTTGATACGCTGGTATACATCTGCACTACTTGTGTCAATGCGAGAGCGCTGAGCGAATAATACGCCTAAAAGACGATGCAGTTCCTCAACCTCTTGTTCAAGCTTTGCGTGTTCTTCTTCCGATAAGACTTTACCTGTCTCAACAACCAGGTTTGTCTTAGCTAGCTTTAGTGCACCGGCAATATCACGAGCTCGCTCTTTAGCTCGGTTATACAGTCCCAGTGCAAAGCCATAGTCCACATTACTCATTTTGGTAAACGCCTCTCGGCGCTGTTGTGGACCCATGGCCGTAAAACGAAGACGACCTTTAATCAGATCGTCTGTAAATGCGTCGTAACGCGTGTGTTCATATAGCAGGCCCGCATGGACCTTGGCATTAGCCGCTGTACATAGCGCTACGCCATCTTTAAAGAAGTAGTGACTGGTGGGGTTTAGAAACGAGACGGTGCGATAGATCGAGCCTTTATCTTCGAACTCAATATCCTTGCAGCCGTTCTTGCCATAAGCAGCCGGGTCAGCTGCCATCAAGGAAAGTTCTCGCATGATCGAGCTCTTGCCGCAGCCATTGGTACCAAGAAACACTTGGCACATATTGACTGGGTTGATCTCGATGTATTCATAACCAGTCACTGCTGTACGCTTGAAGTTGTAAAACTTAGCAGAACGCAGTTTCATGAGTAAGCCTGTAAATGGGGGTTTGTAAGCATTTTACCTCTGTCAATAGTATGGTTATCGCTTATAAATATTGACAAAGGGACAGATTCATGTCTAATCAAAACAACGCTAATCCAGATGACGACAAGGGGCGATTCACACCTAATGAATCGGGCTCTGTCTCTAAATTGCGTTTCTATTCGTACGGAACCGTGGCAGCTGTCAAGGATCTGGACACAGGACAAGTTGAGGTCACTCCGCTTGAGAAGTTTCCCTACATGGACAATGAGCTCACCGACAATATGGAAGCCATTGAAGCTAAGGGCAAACGTGCCGATGGCTCGGACTATGAGGCAGGAGTTGTTGTTACCTCCACCATTCCAGCTGTGTGGGCTCCTATTGGAGACTCTAATCGCTTTACTGCGCCTGACGTACGTATCGGTTCTAAAGTAATTCTCCTGACCTTTGGAGATGATCAGTCGAACATGTACTGGGTGACCTTTACTCAGGACATTGCTGTACGTCGTCTTGAGACAGTCATTTATGCCTTCAGCGGTTCTCCCGATGGCATTGCTGCCGGCAATAAAGAAGAGAATCTTAACAAGTGTTATTTCCTAGAAGTGAGCTCACACGCCAAACATGTGATCTTTCAAAACAGCGTAGCTAATGGTGAGAAAACCATCTATCAGCTTTTGATGGATTTTGGTAATGGCAAATTCCGTATGGGTGATCGTGAGGGCAATGAGATCGCCATGGAAAACGACGATGGAGTCATTCGACTGCAGAACATGTTCGGTGTGACTTTGGAACTGAATAAAGAAGACTTCACACTCACTGTACCTGGCAAGGGCACGATTGACATCACGGAGATGTTTGCCATGAAAGGCGTTGCTGGTGTGACGATCGATTCGGATAACGACATCAGTACCAATGCACCGACCACGACGTTAGATTCCGGCAAGATCAATCTCAATGGTAACGTGGGAACCAGTGGCGGTTCTTATGGCGGGGATGGTCGTGCTTCGTTTGCTGGACAAGCTAACTTTGAACAAGAAGTCAATATTCAAGGAGACTTGGATGTTCAAGGTGACTTGCGCGTAGTAGGAACTACAACCACAACGAACTTGAGCGTGGCTAATCCTCCTTGGTAAGTGACAGCATAATGGCCCTCCCATTTAGGGAGGGCTGTATGCCGTTTATTTACTTCTTGGGATACCAGAGACGATCTTCAGGATTGAAGACCCAGTTGCCTGAGAAATCGGGAGGACGACCTGTGAATTCATCAAGCTCCTCATGGTAATACATACCAGGTCCAGCAAACGTCCAACGAACACCAGGCTGACCCGAAGGCTCACCATCAGGTCCGTAGTGAACACCTTCTCGAGTGTTGTAAGAAGTCTGGATCCAACGACCACCCTTCTTATCAACAAACTCTTGGCTGGCAACGATTACACGAATGACAATATTGTTATCGTCGATCTCAGCAAAGTGCGCCATTTGAGTTTAGGCTCCTATCAAGATAAAGACAACACCGGAACCACCATTGGCTCCGTACTTATACGGACCGGCTTGTGGCCAAGCACCAGCAGAGCCACCGGCTCCGCCACCACCCGTTGCCCAAGCACCTGCACCTTGACCACCCCATTTAGAGGAAGCGCCACCACCGCCTCTACCACCAGGGATCCAATCAGCGTTCCAGTGACCAGGACCACAAGCGCCACCACCACCAAACTCATAATACTGTCCAGCAAAAGATAGGGTTGCACCGACCCCGCCGCCAGCATTACCAGGTAGGCCCATACCCCAGGCACCACCACCACCGCCTGCATCAGATTCTTCTGCTGCATGAGAACCTGCATTACCTTGACCTGGAGTACCAGGAGATCCGGCTGTCCAACCGTAGTAGCCAGTAGCACCGCCGCCTGATCCGCCCGACTTACCTGCGTTGTAAATCCAGTCAAATGTGTTGTCTGAATTTCTGTGACAGATAGATTGGTTCCCAAAGTTCCCAGAACGGCTATCTCCTCGCATACCGCCAATACCACCACCAATGGCACGATGACCAAAAGCAGTCGTATCATTAGAACGAGGAAAGACCATGCTGTAACGGGTAAAGCCGTTAGATGAGGTTCCTGTGGGCTCACGCACACCGTCTGCACCACCAGCGCCGATGATGATCTCGTAGGACTGGCCTGGTGTGACTGATATCCAGCTCAAGTACAAACAACCACCGGCTCCGCCGCCGCCGCCTCCTTCGTCACCCCAGCCGTTGCCTCCTCGACCGCCGCCAGCTACTAGCCAGGCAGCGATGTTGTAGACACCAGCCGGACATGTCCACCAAGTACTCTCAGTGATACGAATGAGTTGTTGGTTGCGTGAGCCGTGAAAGTTACCTAGTCCAATACGACCACCACTTGGAATGGTTGTCTCTACCCAGAATGGATAACCCTTGGTTCCCCAAGGCACACGACCTGCACCAGAGTAATATTGGGACAGAGCAAGCATGCCTGTCCCACCGTACTCTCTGGCCAGATCACTAAGAGAGATTCTCTCTGGGTGATTTTGTAAGGCCATGAGACATTACTCCTCGTTCAAGTCGACCGCGATGCCTGCTGTGACAAGTGCAGCAACCAAGATGTCGATCGTGCGTTGTTGTTTCAGTTGGGTTTGACGCAATTCACGGATACCTTCGTGATGCACCGGGATGAACTTCTCGTAAGAGACGGTCGAGTAAACCTCTCCATCAATGTCGACCGATTCACCCAATGCTTCGGGCAAGACGCGTTCGACTTCATCGGAGCGGAAACCCTTGTCGTATTTGCCGGCCTTACCAGCCACGTGAGCAATTCCGTGACGCCACTTGTAGTTGTAGCCACGAACTTGATCGATAATGGTAAAAGGATTATCAATGGTTCCAGTGAACTCTTTCAGACGTGGGTCCGAGTAAGCTCGTACGTCACCGGCAGCGGTAAAGTTACCGGCAGGATCAGACCAGAAGGTCCAAGGAGCGCGAGACCATCCACCTGCACCGAACCAGCCATTGGTATTAACACCGAGCTTGATTGCATAGGCGTCATTATGGAAGGTCATCCCTGCCAGACCCCAGTCCCCGCTTCCGCTGGCACGACACACAAATGAACCTTTAGTAGTGCCTGAATCCTGACTCATTGACAAGTTTGCATTGGCACCGATTAAAGTACCTGTCATGTTCTTGCTACCGTTGATGAGTAAGTAATTGTCCCCCAGTTCTTTGTCGATTTCTGCCTTTGTGTACGCACCAACCATAGCTGCTGTCGTACCATGAGGATTACCAGAAGTAATTGCAACGTGGGCACGCAAATCAGCTACTTCTTTGGTAATGAGCTCCTTAGTGCGCAAAGGAGACATGTAGACCGTATTGAGCGACCCGCCTTCAGCCTGGGTTTTAGTTGCCATCGGATAGTTCATGACCAGATCCAAGCCCACTTGGGCTTTAGTCACGCCATGAGGATTGTTCTTATCCGCAATGTGAGCATTCAAAGGAACCAGAGCTTTGGTCGTGATGGTGCGCGACACGCTATACGGTGTAGAATACACAACGTTGCTCGTGCCCTCATCCGATTGCTGATTAGTAGCGATCGGATAGTTCATGACCTTATCCAAACCTACCTGTGCTTTAGTGACAGCGTGTGGGTTGGATTTATTGTTGATGTGGGCATTGAGCGTTGGCATCACCTTCGCATTGATCGTGCGATTGACACTGTACGGAGTGGAGTACACTACGTTACTGGTCGCTTCGTCCGATTGTTGGTTTGTTGCGATAGGGTAGTTCATGACCTTGTCAAGACCGACTTGAGCCTTGGTTACGCCATGAGGATTGCCTTTGTTGGCGATGTGTGCATTCAGATCAGCACGCAAGGCAGCGATCTTGGCATCTGCTGCATTTTCCAATGCGGCAATCAGATCCAATGTCTCCTGACGAGAGAACACATCCAATTGATCGCGAGTGACCTTGTGAGGGTTGTTCTCGTTTTGAATGTGAGCATCGATCACTGCACGCAATTGATCAAGCAGATCAACCATCTCGTCATTGCGCCTATCGATGTAATCGAGAATGGCGTCGTGATGAGCAGCATCGCCGATCAAGATTGCTTCACGCACTCGATCCAAAATACTGACCAGATATTCAAACCCGTACAAGTCACCGATGTCATGCAAGTGAGGAGCAGGATTGAATTCGTCAGGAATACCAATGATGTTTGGCCACTCAACTGGACGGTTATCCAAGTTCAGGGCATTGATCATGTCAATCAACGCTTGTGTGCTGTAGCTAAATTCGCCACCGTACACGTTATAGTCAATCTCCACCAAGGAGCTGACCTGTCGATTGGTAATAAGAATGATCGCACACACCGTTTTACTGGAGCGTGCAGAGGGCACGTCGTAGAACTCACCGACTTCGTAGTCTACGCCGCGTACCAATAACCGATTGTTTGACTTATCCCGTACGGTCAGGTTGTGTACGTAAAACGGACCATGTAGTGGAGCGATTGCTCGTACGTTACGACTAGGTAACTCATGGGGTTCGTTCTTGACACGGTTAGCCTGACTTTCACCGGTTCGATCTTCGGGATATCGAATAGTAAAAATAGCAGCCATCTGAGAGAAACCTTTATTAAATTCTGTTTTTGAAAAGCAGGAAGGGGTTTAGACCTTCCTGCTATCCATTACGGGCGAACAATGACCATGTAGTCCAGGTTAGTCGCTGTTTCGTTTGTCAGTTCGAGCTCGAAATTTTCACGAGTGATTGTGAAATAGTTAAGAGCATCGTACCAGATCGGAGCAGACGTCGTGCTTGCCGGGTCACGAACAAGGACTTGGATGAGACTTGTCACACCTGCCCCACCACCCAGATTGTCGTAGTTAATACGCACCTTGGCTTGGGCATTGAGTGTGCCAGCAGCTTGCTCCCGACCAGATTTGGAGCGCGTGATTGTGGTAACACCTGTAGTCGGTGCTGTGATTTCCGCCGAGGTCTTGGCAATGGTGGCTCTACCAATCTTGGATTGAACGTAGTTGATTGCCTTATTGTATCCATTGGCAGGACTAGTCATCGTCAGATAGAGCTTTCCATCGTCGACCTTTGTAAAAGCCGACAGCTTAGCTACGGTAGAGCCATTGCTTGAGCACGAAAACAAAGGAGACAGACCTGGACGAGCTATTAAGCGATAACTAAGGCTGACGCCGTCGTCATATGTAGACTGACTCGTTGTCTGGAATAGAACAATCTCACCACTGACCTCGTGAACATTCACGTTATCTGGCTCCAGTACAGCAATCACTTGGCTCGATGCCGTACCGATTGCAACGGGACGCTCGTAGACGAATGTCTCAGCACCACCACCAGAGCCACCACCAGCACGACTGATCTCTACGTACTGAATCCCAGAAGGCTCGGTGATCGATTGAACAGCATTATCTGGAATTGGCAATGCACCGTTACCACTGGAGAGACGATTGATATCGATTCCCAACGGATTTGGTTTGGTTTGGAAGTAGAACTTGTAGTGCGTGTCAGCGCCGTCTACTTCTTTAACGTAGCCGAATTTGACGCCGTCTTCTTCGGTCGTGTTCATGGCCTTGACCTTGATTTCGATCGAATTCAGATCATCAGTCAGGTGACTTGCTGTCAGGTTATACAAACCGCCAGCATGGACGGTTGGTGTATCACCGCCTTCGACCAAGATCGACCAGCTACCCATGTTCTGGTCAGCACTGGCTGTGTAAGTACCGATGTAGCTCCACACGTTTGTGTGAGACGCGCTCTCCAGAAAAGGAGGATAACGATATGTTTGAGCGTGGGAAGCACCGCCAGCGACAGACTGGATCCAGTCAACAGCTTGTGCCTGATCCATGTTAAAGATCTTGTTACTGTTGGCTGCTGTGCCTTCAAGCACCCAGGCCTTGAATTCAGCTGGACCTTTATCGTCAAACTTTGCCGTGTCAGTGGCAGTTTCATTTCGACCGAGCTTTTCCAACAAGGCCGTGTCCATTTGGTTCTGACTGACTGCACCAGTGACGTTGATCACGGGGATGTCGGTACGGAACTCATTGAACGCCTGTTGATACGTCTTGCCGTTAAAGCGAGTGCTATCAGCGGCCTTTTCGGTCTTGCCCAGCTTACCAGCCAGTAAGTTATCGACCTGAGCGGAGCTATAGGCACCAGTCACATTGGCAACTGGGATAGCGGAACGAATATCGTCGTACGTCTCTTGATACGTCTTACCGTCAAAACGCTCAGTGTTCGCTGCAGTCTCGGTCTTACCCAGTTTGTCAGCCAGTAAGTTATCAACTTGCGTAGAGCTGTAGGCTCCAGTCACATTCGCGACAGGAATGCCTGTACGGAAGTCATCATAAGCTTGCTGATAGGTCTTGCCATCGAAACGAGTGCTGTCAGCGGCCTTTTCAGTTTTGCCTAATTTATCATCGAGTAAGTTATCGATCTGAGCGGAGCTGTAGGCACCTGTGATGTTAGCGACGGGGATACCGCTTCGCATCTCATCGTAAGCTTCGTCCCAAGTGCGGCCAGCAAACTTCTGTGCATCATCCACACCGAAGGATAGGACCCAATCACGATACTCCACGTCAGTGCGTCCGTTAAAACGGATAGCATCACTGGCTACCAGACCGCTGTTACGCAGGTCTTCGAGCAGTTGATCGACTTGGGGCTTGGTGTAGGCATTGAGCATATCTGCTGTGGTGCCGTGTGGGTTGCCCGAGATAATCGCAACGTGAGCCCGTACCTCAGCCATCTCTTTAGTGATGAGCTCTTTGGTACGCAGTGGGGACATGTAGTACGAAACCGAAGTCCCAGCTTCAGCAATGGCTTTAGTAGCCATTGCGTAGTTCATGACCTTATCCAAGCCCACTTGGGCCTTGGTTACCCCATGGGGGTTATCGCGGTCCTGAATGTGTGTGTTGATACTACCAGCACCGGACTGGCGAATAGCCTGTTCAATACCGTAGATACTTGCGACCATGTCGCTTGCACCGACCATATCCTCAATACGCCAGTCGTGATCTTGGACTGGGAAGTAATAAGGAATATCAACGATGCTCTCCCACGAAGTCAGTCGTGGGTTGTGTGTCAGGTTAGCCAAGATCTCAGCGATCTTGTTAATTTCAAGCGTCCACTCACCACCGATAGTCTGATAGGTGTCAAGTACAACAACACCTTCCAGTGCCGTATCAAGTAGTAAGATGGAACCGAAGATTGGTTTCGCACATGCAAGACTGGCAGTGACAAAACGATGCGTGAGGACATAGTCCACACCAAACGTCAATGGACGGTTATTAGCTGCGTTGTTCGGGTCGACGTAACGAACCTTCAGACCTTGTTCGAACATGGGTGCAGCATTGGGGATAATCAACTGATAATCCCGGTACCCGTTCAGTGCGTTTACCGTGTGTTGTTCACCAGTAATCTTGTTGGTGCTCGCCAAACCAGTAGGATCGAATGGATACTGGTAAATCCCGTTATTCGTTGGCATGCAGGTTTACTCCCAAATGGCAGGGGTGACTGTAACGACATAAAAAATAAAAAGCGCTGTTGCAGCTAGCAGCACTGAGGCCACTAGCATCAATTTTATGTCCTTTACAGTCCTTGTCAAAAATCTTTATCGAACCGGTGAAGATGAGTGGTTTCTTCACCTGTAAGCGTACGGACTATAATATTCAATCGTTTTTTACGCAGCTGCCTAATAAGAAATTCTTTTTATGCTGTTGTGTTCTGTTAAGAGGCTAGGCGTTATGTATCACTATCAAAGAGCCATCGGTAAAGCAATGGATCTTGCTGGGCGTTGGCAAGACATAGACATCGCGGCAATGGCGCTGCGAGTAGTCTATGCCCAATACAGAAAGGTCTATGCAGTACTGACCAATGACTTTAACAACTACGAGGTCTCGCTCGATCTGGATAAGATCAAGATCCAAGTAGCTGGCACAGACATGACCATTGACGATTTTCTCATCGCCAATGGCAATAAGACTTTACCCGTTGAAAAACGAGTACCAGAGATCGCAACAACAGAGGTGATCTACGGCCCTCCCGTACAGGTAGGGTATAAAGCCTATCTGACCGACGGTTTCTCAGGGATCGATAATGAGAACATGTCCACCAAAAAGTGGCTCTATCTCAAGCACGACAAGCGCAAAGAGAAAGATCCCGACTACTTCAAAAAGGCCTATGAAGGCTCTTTGATCGAGGTCAATGGGTTCGTACATCGAACTGACTTCGATAGCAATGGTCTGTATGTGATCGATGCTGTCAAAAGTCGTGATGTGTGCGGGACTAACAACATGGGTATGCTCAGTTTTAGCGATGTAGGCAAGCTCACCTTCATCCCCATCAAGAAGTCCATGATCCACAAGCGCGAAGAGAATCAAGTCTATCGTAATGCGATCGACATCAATCTGGGTAAAGACATCAATAACAAGAGCATCATCATGGTGCTCGGTGGTTATATGCATATCCTGGATCGGGAACTGTTCTGGCCCACAGGGGACAAGAGTGTTCGGATCAACTTCAAAAAGTTCAACTGGCTCGAGCGCTACTTTGAATCCATTCGTTTCCTTGACCTAAGTGAGCTAGGCCTGACTGAAGACGGTAATACTCCCGATGTAGTTCGCTACGATGAGCTCTTTAGCGATGAGACCATTATCAAGTACTTGACGATGAATAACTCATTCTTCGCCCTGGTTGATAATCCCGACATGTACGTCGAGACTGAAAAGCTTTGGTCTACTCGAGCCTCTGGCACCTATAACACGGTTACCTTCCCATGCTACCCAATGATTATCGGTCGAGGCCGTATGGGTAGCTATTGGTACGAGAAGGACTACGAAGGCTACAGTGTTTGGCATGCCCATGGACACATGGACAATCTATTGGACCAGACTCGTGTCCTTGAATACGGTAAGAACCAAGTCGTCACAGGACAACGACAAGTTAGCTGGCCTAGTGTCTCTTCGGGAGACTATCGAACTGAAGCATGGTTCAAACGCATCAAGTCCGATAAGATCAACTGGAAAAAGACAGCCTGATAAAACGAGAGGCTTTAGGGCCTCTCTTACTATTTGTATTTTTCTACTCCCATCTTGGATAATCTGCATTGAAATCAAACGGAAATCAATGTCTCTCACGAAACCGGAACCTGAACCTGCGTCTAGCTGGTGAAGGGGAGGTGAGTGACCCCTTGCTCCGTAGGAGCACTTATTCTGTTTTTTAATAGGATAACTAGTGAGCACTGCCAGAGCCATAGAGCTCTGGCTTTATGCTGTCTATGAGAGATTGAGACAAAAAAAAAAGAGATAGGAAGATATCCTACCCAATCCCTTCTCTAGTTAAAGAGAGGAGACTGAGTAGGGAGAAGACAATAAAGCAATGGATTAATTAACGAGAAGATCAGGAGCTAAGGTAGCGATATAGCGACTGACCCAAGGAGCGACCTTAGTAGACATGGTAGCTGGTTTGCCTTCGAGCAAGGCATTGGCTAGGAGCAGATACGTGAAATGCTCGATCACCTTTTCATTGTGCTTGTTTTTAGGGACTATATAGAAGCACTCATCAAAGTGCGCTCGATTGTATCCAGGTCGTTTGTTAATTGCCTTTACACTGCCTGCTTGTCCGACACTGAAGGTAGCACTGACAAAGCTCAGACTGGACATACTGAATCGATCGTACAGTGCTTGATTGGCAATGCGCATGACAAGGAACTCTTTATCAGGGCTGCTGTTGATAGCCTTGGTGAAGTCCTCGTATTGGCGAAAGTACCGAAGACTTTGAATGCCTTGTTTGTAGAGCACTTGTGGTACTGCACCTGCGTAATACAGACCTGAGTTACCAGGGGTTGGGTTTGTTATGCCTTTGACTATCTCGACTATCTGTTCATCAAAGTCACGATCATAGTTACTGGGGCTGCTGCGATGATACTGAGCAATGGCCATTACCTTCGTATTCAAGGCCTGCATGTGTACGCCAGGGGTCTGGATGGCGTTGAAGATACGAAAGGCAGGGGATTCGACGTAGAGCTTACCCGGTATAGAGGTAGTAAGGATCATGAAGGAGTCAAACAAGTTCGCTGACTTGAGGTTATTGACTTTGGAGATCACTGACAAGATAGCGGGCCAGTCTTTCATATTCAAATCAATCATTAATAATCCTTTTATTTAGAGCTACTGACATTGAAGGCATAAAGCCTGTCCCACAATGGAGACAGGCAGCTATGAGAGCGCTTACACGATGCGATTGGCCATCACCCCAGGGAACTCTAGGCCCAAAGCCGTGAGGTCCGCCAAGAGCTTGTCAACCTGTTCCTTAGCCCGCTTGGCTTGAAGTACGGTGGTGATAGAAAACATGCCTTCGTAGACCCAATCGTATTTCGCCAAGATGACCAGTACATTGATTGCCGTGGTGGGGTTTTCTTGATCAAGCTCACGCAGTACAACGATAATATCGAGCACACGAGAGACAACCGACCAAAAGGAAGGGCGATCATGCAAGGGACTACTGTCGATATTGACTTCCCAGGACTTGTGAGAAGGCAGTGAAGCTCGCAGATCATCGAATCGAGCGTTGAGTTTGCCTTGCTTGAATTCAACGAACATGGCCAGCAGTCGTTCAAACTTGAAGCTATAGGGGAACAGAGCATACGCGGCAAGCAGGCACAGGTCATCGTGCGTGAGATGTTCGTCGTGGAGCTTGTGGTGTATGAGCAGTGTGTTGAAGTTTGTCCATATGCCACTGGCTACTGACAGATCAATGTCCATCGGTCTATGGATACCACCTAGTGGATTGTAAAGACCTTGTATGATTTCAATAGCGTGGTCTTTAGAGATGGAAGACATGATGTCTACATAGAACTTTTGCAAGCTCACAGGAGCACTGTCGATGTCGAACAGAAAATTACCTTGCATGTTTAGGGCCTTTTAATAAATGGGATTTACTTGTGCAGGAATTCGGAATTGATAACGCGTTCGTTATCTTTGAATGCCTCTCGCACTACGTCAATCATAGCGGTGGCGATACGCATAGTCAGAACCGGATCATGTTTGTCTGAATAAAGCTCTGAGATCGCTTGAGCTACTTCAGGGATCGTTTCATCCAGAGCGATCACCCAGACATAGATCATGTCTTTGGGATCACTGGGTAGGCTATGGAACCGTCCCACAAGACACGAGAACTCACGCAGGTCTGTAGTCTCGTTATGGACGTGTAGGTCAAGCCAGACCTGCGTCTGAGCTGGAACTCCACCGTTATATATCACCCACCCTATTGTTCTTTTTTGTGATTCAGGGATACTTGGATGATCAGTGATGTGAAGCATGCCTTCCAGTTTGGCTTTCGGTCTTTTAAATCGATTCAGTAGTTTTTGCAGCATTTGTTTTCTCCTTAAAATCAATATAGTGTTCAATAGACGTCAGACCATGTTTGAGGCGATTGCGTAAGCTGTGTCCTTGTGCCGGGGAGTGTATCGAGGGACATTCTGCAAACATGGTCTTGGCAATCACAAGGATTTCAGGATCCTGTGTCTGATCCAAAATTGATCGTGCCCTTTCAATGATCGCAAAGATTTCATAATACGTTGTCGCATCGTCTGTTACCAGCATCCAATATTGACGTGTTGGTAGTGAGCTGATGAATGTTTTGATCATGTCCGGACGGTACATGGGAAAGAGCGCATAGAGGTTGTTGAGAAGTCCTTCAAACGTATACTTAGCCGCCGTCTCGAGCATACGCCAATCGCAGGTAACCACTCCTTGGTAGATCTCAAGCAAACAGTTATCAAATCCTGCTGCGTTAGCAGGTTCTATGCCGTCAGCCTCCAGACGTTGGAAGATCGGTAAGGACTTCTCGAAGAAATCCATGATTATCGAAACCACTTCACATTGGGGTCCGTTTTCACTAGTGATTCTTGTCATAGCAAAATTGAACAGATCCTGATGCAGGGCAACTGGTCCGAACTCTTTAGCATAGCCAATAACGAGCAAATCGCAAAACGTTGTACCGCCATAACTAGTGGCTATGTTAAACAACTGCGACAACATGGCTGTGCGCTCTTCACCTGGACAAATAGGAAGCACGCTAAGTAGTCCTGCCCCCAATGCTCCTTTGACCAATACAGATCGATTAAAGCAGCGAGAAAAGAGAAACTCCCGCAGTTGAACACTGGCTTCCTTCTCGTTGTCCATTGTTCTGTAATACGTAAGAGTAGCGACAGTCTCGCAGATACGATTGAAGGCCGGTGTCTCGCGATGACTGAGGTCTTGATCGTAAGAACAAATGGATGTATTGATCAGGTCCTTTAAGCACTTAGACATAAAGTCCAGCACGGAGTCATCTTGTTCATAGTGCTTTTGTACGCTGACGACATCGCGAACAGCAAGAGGGCTGGGTAGGCGCTTGATATCATCACCCACCACTTCCTTTAAGATAGCCGCGAGGACGTATTCAGTTTTCAGAAAGAGCCGGTGTTTTGATCTTATCGACTCGGCTTCAGCGATCCCGTTTGAGTTTGGATTGATGAGTCGAAAAAGATGTAGCTTGATTTGTGACCAATCCCCACTCTTTATTGAGAGGGCGTGTAAAAGGACAGCCATCAATAAGAACGTTCGATCAGGGTCGACAAATTCATCGAGCTGACTGGCAAGCTCTCGCTCCAGTAAAGTGTCCTGGCTCTCTTTCACTAGCTCATGCAATTGATCTTCAGCATGACCTACATCAACCTCTTTGTGTTGTCCTTTCCTGCCGTGACAATACACGGCAATAAGAAGACCTACTCCAGAGATGACAAGTGCGCCCAGTACGGTAGTAAATGTATTCATTTTTGACCTTTTGAAATTTCTCGATCTTCAAGCAAACGTTCGTATTGCTTTCGAATACGGTGAAGACGAGTGACGAAACGCTCTCCAGCACGAGGACTGAGTATGGGCTCGATGTCCTTAGTAAAGTCGAGACTGTTGTTTTTAAAGACAGCGCTGCAGATGCTGTTGTTGATCCAGCGCTTGGCAAAGATGAAAGACAGATCCTCAGTCATCAGTTCGTATTGCTCTTTGTTGTCGACAAATCGCATCCACATCTCGTAGCTAGGAATGCTCTCTAGAAAATCGTGGTACGGATTGTCGCTGTCGTCGAGCTCGTGAGCGTGGGAGTAGACGCGCTCAACTGCGTTAGTGAAACGATGTTCAATTGCCAAGGCAAAGAGGGTGCAAATTCCATTATTCCATAGTTGCTCGGCCAGATCTTTCCATGCGGTATCATCAGGCTCTAACGCAATAAATCGTTCACATGCAACAACCCAGTCGGCAATTGTATCAGCACGCTTACCAGTCTGAATATGACTCTTGCGTGCCCGCTCGATGACGCCTTCAAAGAAAGCTTTAGTAAAGCGAGTATCAGTGAATTGCTCAAAAACTAAGCGATCAGCAAAGTCGTATGGGCAATAATACCAGACATCGTTAACATGAAGAGCGGGATCGAGCAATGTCTTGCGGATACTGAGGAGCACATCAGAGACAGTCTGATACTGGTCTTTGTCCTTAGGAAGTAAGGCGTCGGCTCTGCTTCGCAGATTCTCAATAACCTGCTTGCGAAGCTGTTCGTCCTTTATCTGAACCAATCCATCCATATCGAGCACGTTAAATACATCAGCCCGATAAAACTTGAAATACTCCTGAAAGAATTTTTCAGGACTAATCGCAGACTCGAGAAAACTGATATTGCTCGATTTAGTGTCTGCCAGAGTTTCGATCACTGACGGACTATCGAGTCTATCCTTGTTTTCAATAAAGAAATCGATGTCTTCCTTATTAAGCCAGTACGACGTTCGGGTGATTAAGTTTTGTTGGCGAATAATCACATTGAGAATGGCTTTTATCTCATCGGTAGAAATGTGAAAGTATTTCTGATCTTTACTAAGATCTAAGACCTTATTTAAAACTGAGGTAAATGCTTCTCTGATTTCAGACAATCGTCTAGCATGTTCCTTCTCCCTTAAACTTTGGTTATCGCTAATGAAAAAGAAAACAGTTTTAGATTCATGAAAAAGATAGATAAGGTAAGCGATGTAGTCTTTGATTTGTTGTTCTGTCAAAGGACCGTGATCTTTAACGGGCTCCTGTACTTGAACTTTCTCTTCTTGCTCTGGGACAGGTTCGGGAGCGGGACTGGTCATTATGTCTTCTACCTTAGGTTTCTCTTTACTAAAGATAGCACCGATAATGAGCGGAACGACAATGCAAGCAAAAACAATAATTAAGATCTGAGCATTATCCATTATTGAAATCCTAATAAAAAATAAAAAAGGTAAGGAAAACAGAGCTAGGGCTATGCCTAGCTCTTTTATGCCGTTAAGCGGTTTGAGCTCGCAACGCAGGATAGCGATGCAAGTTCATGATCATGTTAACCGACTTGTACTCGACCCGTTTAACAGGAACCGTGTTCTGTCCACGCTGACGAGCTTGGTAGATCGAGCCAGCTCCTTTAAAGCAGTACCAGTTGCCATTATAGAACGTGATGGTCACCGGCTCTGTGCCAAAGCCCTGGGCCATAAAGCCAGGAGAGAGTTCGCGAGCTGGATCGTGTCCTGGATGCATGTTGATCATGTCAATAGGAAACTCCTCATACTCGCCTGTCTGTAGCGGACTGGGATAGTCAAAGATTGCGTCGTAGTAGTACGAGAGCAATTGACTGGAGAAAGACATAGGCAGTGCGTCACACACTTTGTCAGCTGTGCGTACACTGGCTGCAGTAAAGTAACGTACCTCTACGTCGTCCTCACCCATTGGCTTGGCTAACCAGAACTCTACACCGTTCTTGCCACGTACCACTGCCAGTAAGTAGAAGGTGTAGTGCTCGACTACGATCTTGGCCACGCCTTGGGCGGGTGTTGGTGAGTCATAGCCAGCCGTAATTGCTTTGGCCAGTTTCAAGCACAGGCCTGAGAACCATTCGCGATCATTGAACTGATCCATTTCCACTCCGATCGTAATCGATGGCTTGGGATTGGTAAACAAATGGACAATGTCTTTGTATTCGTATTTGTTCATGGTGATAATTCTTGAAAAAATTACTACATTAAAAGATTTTATTCGCTGGTACGAATGCGATAGCTCGTTCGATCAGAATGCTGTAACCATTCCTCGGATCGCAAGAATGTGTGAAGCTCTTCAAACTTCTCTCCAAGAGATTCTTCAATCAATTCGACCCAAGCACAAAAGTCGGCCTTAGTGGTCTCGATATAGGCCAGATGCTGTCCGCCTTCATAGGCACGAAGTTCAGTATTACCGACCGAGCAGAACAAGCCGGTAAAAGACAACACCTTAATTCCGTCTTTAACACCAGTTGCCCCATGAAAGACACGAGTGAGAAAACGACCAAAGCGAGAACTTTGATCTGCGGCAATACGAATCTTTACTTTTGTTGTAGTCATGATAATGTCCTGGCCGAATAAAAAATAAAGTCAGCAACAGCACTACCGAATCCCCACTAGGAGGATCCGATAGCCTGTGCTTCGGTTGTTGAATTACAGCTTGATACCGCGCAACAAGTTGGCTGTGTTTTCAAAGAAGATATCAGTGCTGTGACCGGCTGTGCTATCCTTGACCAAGGTGCAGTACAGAATCACTGTCGTGGACCGCTCGGACACGCTGTAGCGCTCGTACATCAGGCCAAAGACATTGTTAGGCTTGACAATCAGAACACCACGACGATTGCCAGGCAACATGACAGCGTACAGACCAGGGTGCTTAAATTGGCCAAAGGTTTCAGTGTCCTTGAGTGCTTCCAGGTCAGTGATATATTCAGCACCTTTCCAGCTACCAGGGACTTCGTCGAACAACGTACCATCTTCTTTAGTCTTAGCCAGACGGAACAAGGACTTGTACATACCCCAGGCTGTGCCTTCCAGATTGCGATCTTCGGTTTTCTTGATCACTTCGTTAAGGGCATTGATTTCTTTGCGCAGGTCTTCAGCCTGAGCTTTAACATCATCGAACTTACGACGAGCCTTCAGTTCTGCTTCAGCGAGCTTATCGGCACGCTCTTGGGCTTTCTTCAGCTCAGCGCGCAATGCCGCATCATTGCCAGAGACCGAACCCTTAGCGGCTTCACCCAGGCCAGCTTGGACCTGTGCGTTGAACTGAGTGGTGTCAAGTTCCAGGTCTTTGAGACGACCGTCCATCTTCTTTTTCATGTACAGGTAAGTGCCGGTAGTACCCAGAGCCAAACCAGCTACGCCAACGCTAACAGCCAAAACTTCTTTAGAGATAGTGGAGAACATGATAATTCCTTTATTGGAAAGTTACTACATTAAGAGAAAGTATAGCAAAAAGCGGACACGTAAATAACTTACGTTATCCTATTCGCAACAAGGATATATATCTGAAATATTCTACACTGCAAAAAGTGACGGCATAAGCCCTCCCCGAAGGGAGGGCAAGTATGCCTGTTGTTCTTTATTCCTTAGCTGCTGCTTGTGCAGCCTTCTTGGACAATGGAGTCAGATTGAAGAACTTGTCAAACAGTTCACGGATCTGAGGTTCATCTTGGGGGTTACCCGAGGTGAACACTTTGTCGTACGGAACAGGAAAGGGTGGGACTGGATCGGGACGTTGACCGACTGGATACTCCAGATCCAACTTGAGCCAAGGATGATAGCCACCCTGGTCGTCAGGGAAGGCATCGACTTCCCATTTCAGATCCGAGTCTGGAATCGAGAAGATGTAACGATGCTTGTAGATGCCATTACCATCGACCAGTTTACGATAGGCCATGAACATGGCTTCACTGACTTCCTGAGCGGTGGAGTCGTCGTCTTGTCCAGCGGCTTTGTTCTTGACAGTGAACACGTACTTGTTGTCGGGATGCTCGACTGACTTGGTACGGCGGATACGGAAGTTACCCAAGTACTTGCCAGCGCTATCAAACGAAGGCAATGAGTATTGCTCTTGCTCGATAGCACAACCTGGATCCGCATTGCGAAGCGCCTCGATGTCCGTGCAGTGTAGATAGAAGCACAGTTCAGGCTCCTTCTCAGTCTGTCCGCTAGAGGCTTCCTCGTTACTTGGAATGATGGTGGTCATAGGTCTGATTCCTATAGAAAGATAGATAAGGTCAGGACTTCACATGTCCTCTCATATAGAGAAGAGCAATTTGAAAATATCTACAAGACCTCGAAACATTTCCATCAGTGGTCCACCACCACTGTCTTCGCTTGTACCGTTAAGAAGCATATCAGCGATAAAGGCCAAGGTAAGCATGATGACAATGACTGAGAACAAGCCAAAAAAGCTCATCGTCAAACGATGCTTGAACACCTTATCACTGTCAGGGCAGTGGATGTTAGCTTCCATGCGCTCTTTGGTCATGGCATACTTGTGAGTGAGTGTCTTTCGATCGGCATCACCCAGCGCCTGATAGGCGGCAATGAAATCTTTAGCCGGTGTCTTTTCCCGAATAGGAGTCAGGCGCCGGTTAGAGGCGGCCAGTCGATTGAAGTCATGACGCAAGCTCTCGAGAGCTCGATGACCTTGCTCGGACATGGGAAGCTCAGGGGCGATGATATCTTCAAGGATTTGATCAACGTCCATCACTGAACCCCCACTTGTTGCTGCTGCTGATCCCAACCACGGATCTTATCGATGCGAAGATTACACACACCTAAGTTAAAGGTCTGTAGTGCACCGAAGTTAAGTACGCGCGTGACGCGCTCATCACTGGAGGCCATTGCCTGCATCTCTTGCAGGGTTGGAGGCACAGCCGATTCCACCGTAGCGAGCAAGCCAGACGGGATCGGACGATAGACAGATTTCTCAACGACGACTTGTTCTACTTTTGTAGCACAGCCTGCCATGACCGCGGTGAACATAATCACAAACCCGAGCAGTATAGATCGGATCATGGTACAGCTCCTTTAACAGAAAGAGGGGTTAATGACTGGGGACACAACGAGGAGGAGGGATTGTCTGTGCAGAACGTATCCCACAACGCCTCCAGAGCCGCTGTGCTCGATTTATCCATCGCTTGGGTATCTTGGCCAGAGAAGTCTTGTTTGGGCTCGCCAGAGTTGCTGTATTGGCGTTCCATGATTTCAAGTTGCTTCTTGTAGCGCAAGCCAATGCCTAGTACAAGATCGCCCGTACTTGTGTTGTCGATTCCACTACGGGCTTTGGCCAGAGCCAGTTCGCTATTGACAGTGGCCAAGTTATTCTGTGCCAATGTCAGACTTGTCTTTAAGTCAGCGATTTGGTTGTACTTGCTGTGAATGATCCAACCAAGCGTGGCGATGACAGCAATAGCGACAGCACCTACAATCAGCGTCACCTTAGCAGGGATGAGTTTATTTAGTCCTAACATGAAAAGATTCCTTTCAAAGACGACTTACTGGTGCGTAGCTCTCCATCCAATTGGTTTTAAGAAGTTGAAAGCCTGCATAGGCAATCGCACCGGAGTCGTTAGAGTGTTCATCGAGGTGTTCAACGCTGATGCTACCAGGAGCACTAATGACGTGGAGCTCTTGGGCTCTGGCCATATAGGCATCTTTGATTGCATCTTTGTTTGCATTACCATGGCCTGTTAATGCTTTCTTAGCCACAGAGGGCTCGACCATGTAAAGCTTTTGCCATGGATCGTAACGATACAAGGCATTTCGAACACCACAGATAGCTTCAGTCAATGCCCCGTAGGCTTGAGGGCGTCGATGGTTGATGTAGGCTGCCTCAGAGAAGACAGCATGTGGAGCACGCGTACAGAAGCGAGTAAATAAAAAGTTCTCGATTGCCTGGATTCGTTCGTAGCGTTCCCCGTTCTGTTCAATGAGGGATTTGTTTCCCAGCATCAATGGGCCGTACAGGGTGTAGGATTGCATCTGTAAGATTTCGTAGGTATGGAAATCGAACAAAAGCTCGGTTACACCCATGTTAATTGTTCCTGGGTCAATTCCGTAGACTAGACCAATAGGACTTGCCCAAGTAGGCATGGTGTACATAACTGCCTTCTTAGTTGAATTGACAAAATAAAAAAGCAATAAAAGAAAGCTCTACAGCCCATAAGGACCATAGAGCTCTCGATCATTGCCGCTTATGGCAAGGTGCCTGGGTCGTAACGAAGACGGAACAACGGCTCGGCTGCACCGACGTCGATGTTCGCTTCAATCAGGCCGTTACTGAAGTTGGCTGGATAGAAGCTGTTGATGTGAGCGACCACCATCGAACCGACCACTTCGTTAAACTGGAACGAAGCACTGCCTGGGTTTGTAGCTTGGATGGTGTAGTCCTTACCGGCAACCAGCTGGATCTCCGAGATGATGGCTCGGTTCTCGTTGTTGAACATGATGCGAGCCACGTTTAGCAGTTCGTCAATTTCAGGACGAGTGAACTGAAGCATGATCTTGGTCGTGGTGAGCAAGGTCTTGCCTTCAATAATGTTCGCCCCTGTGTTGTTCAGCTCTGGCTTGGGCGGGTTCAAGTTCGAGGAGTTCGGGACGTAGTCCTCGATGATGACTGGATTGTCACCGTCCTTGATCTTGGTCTGCATGGCCACTTTGGCAGTCGCTACGTTGATGCGTTTGCCCCAGTAGGCAATGTAGGTCTTACCATCACGTTGGTTGATGTAGTTTGGCTGACGCAAGCAATACTTGGCTCGCTCGGCAGGAGACAAGTCAGCACTGACCTCGCGCAGTACAAATGGCATGCCATTGAAAGGACCAAAGTCCTCAGCCGTGTGCTGCACAGGACGAGGTACCGGAGTGCCGTCAGCATCACGCTCGAAGTCATGGCCACCGTAACCGATGGTGTAGTAGCGCATGAATGGATATTCATTGGCACCAGGCAAGATGTCCTTTTGAATATCGTATTTTTCATTGAGCGTTGTGTACTTCATGTAACGCATCGACAGCCCCATCAGCGTGTGGGTTTGCAACCAGCCCAACAAGCCTGTGCGGGTAATGTTTTCCATCGTTTATTCCTTGTAAGATAAGCTTATCACACTATTAAGTACGCACGCCTGTGGTGCGGGAAGATCAAATGCCGTAGTTGTCGCGATACATTTGCTCGCGCTCATCTTCAGTCATGCCTAGGTAGTTCTCATAGCCGAGCACTGGATGCAGTCCGTTGTCCAGCTTATCGATCGCTGTCTCGTAGGAGACGGTTGTATTGCATACGTCTAGAAGAGCATTACTGATCGTAGAGATACTGGCTCCATTGTAGAACATATCTGGGATACATAGGCGCAGATTCTCTCGAATAATCGTCATGTAGTCAAACACGTTCATGCTCTTTTTGCCGATGTCAAAGAACCAATCGCTACCTTGACGGTGCTCGACACTTAAGATGTCAGGTAGGACAAACAACAGACCCCACTCTGATTTCGTTGTACTGACAATATCACCAGGACGCACGACTGGCCAGTGCATGGTGCGAATGGCATCGGCATTGATTTGCGTGATGAACTGCACAGTGTAACTAGACAGTCCTTTGAGCATGTTGACCATCTGACGCTGTAAGTTACGAACGCTCGTGGTTGTAGTGAGGTTCGCACCGGTCGCTTTGGAGACCACTTCCTTATAGAGCAAAGGAAAGTCTACTTCTGGAAAATCGTCGATAGTGATACCACGTTCACGGAACCAGTCAGCGTAAAGGATCTCAGGATCAGGATCCATCAGGCAGACATGGTCAGCGTAGATGCGCGAATACATCAAGTGGACATTACCACGGCGCTCAAAGTGCTCTTGATAGGCCGCCATATTCAGCTGGTAGTTAGCCGCCTTGAATATCTCGACACACTTCTCGTAGAACGCATCGATCGAGACCACAGGATCGAGTACGGGCTGGAACTTTAGTAGATCAGCAGCAAATGCTTCATCAAAGAAGCGAGTATCAGCGACCTTCATCAGCTCACTTGGCATAACTGTCGGCATGCGCTGGACACGCTCGGCTAGTACCTTAGGGATCTTAGCCAGGGTTACGCCATAGGTCTTTGCCGAGATGTACATAGCAAAGATAAAGGCTTCTCGCACTGACATCGGAATGGCATCGCCTGTTCGTGGGTTGGTGATCGAGATGTATGCCTTGTAGATATTCTTGCTAGAGAGATACGCCCAGTGATTAAACAAGATGTTAGTCAATGAGTAGGGACTGGAGTCCGTATCATCGAACATAGCCGATTCGAGCACTTTAGTTGTAATACGATCATGCTTACTGTCAGTGAGCTTATTGTAGATGACCGTTTGTTGGTCTTGTCGCTCACGAGGGTTACCAGGTGCAATCTTGTCTTCTTTGAGCAAGAGCTCCTCAGTTGTCAGGACCTCACTCATATCCGCCATTCGAATGGGGTTAAGAGGTACTCGACTAAACAGTGGTAAAGGCGTCAGATCAGAGATCAGATCCGTTGTTTCATGGCGCATGTCGTAGCCTACAATAGGTAAGCGACGTTTGGTCATGATCCATTCAGTTGCCCACTCGAAGGTATCGATCTTACCGGGATTGCGCATGAAGTAGCGAATGTTCCGATAAAAGAACAAGGCTTGTTCAAGCGTGAGCGTGTCGAAGTACTTATCGAGCATCCCATGACTGGCCAGAAACATCCGAATGTGATAGGTATGCGCTTGATTGGTAAAGCATGCCTGCTCACGAAAAGCAAGAATAGCACCAGGCAAGTGCATGAACATAATCCCTAGATGGGCAGGTTCAAACAAATCGTCAGTGAACTGATACGCTTCGTTATTGAGCGTGATCTTAAAGTTATAGACCCAGTTCTGAATCTTGGCGGGTAGATCATATTCGTGAGGCTCGATCAGGTGCTCAGGGTAACCTAAGACCGTATGGTTTGGAGCAGCAATTGCCTCGTCGATGTCGACCGGATACAAGATCCCCAAAATCAAACTGCGCTGATCGGGATAGGCCGTGACCAGCTCTTGGAAATAGCGACTACCATATTGGTATGCACGCGACGTTGCTCGGTGGATCTGGAGATTTTGACGATTGAACTCGATCGTCTCCAAGTTATCCAGTGAGGTGACAAACATACGCTTGTCACTGTGGTAATACTCACCTGCCAGATTCCGATAGTACTTCCATGTGTACTCATCCATGGGATCGAAACCCGTGTCCCTGCTGGCAGCCAAGGCCCTATTAATAGCTTTAGCTGAATATTCTGACTTTACAACAATTGTCTCGGCAAGCTCGAGTGCACTGTTGCGATAGATTTCATAGTAGTTGCTTATCACGACTACTCCCCTAGTTTACATTAAAATTCGATGAGGTCCAATTATGGCTCGTACTGGCGGTTTACAACGCGCCATTCAAGCGGCGGCTACCGGGGACTCGATCAACGTCCTTCAGGCTATCCGGGCTGACACCCAGGACACAGCACTGATTACTAAACTGGTCGAAGATCACTCCTCGCGTCGTTTTGACGAACGCGGTAACCAGACCATTGAAATGCCGACCACAGCCACCATGCGAGAAATGGCTGGCGGCATCTCCTCTGATATACAAGACGTCGATCATATCTTTGCTACCTTCCCTGATCTGGAACTGGCAGCAATGATCTTGATTAGCTCCATTCTGGCGCCAAAAGATCTGGTAACGACCGAAGTAGAGATTACTTTGGACATGACCATCTTTAACGCTGAACTGGGGGCTGACGTTCAGGAACGCTTTAATACGTTCTTTGAAACAACCTATAAAATAAAAGACCAGTGCTACGACATTTTGTACGACATGCTCTTTCGCACTGGCAGCTACGCGGTCGCAGTGATTCCAGAGAATGCGATCGATGAGATCATCAACGGCCACGCCAACTACTCAACAGAGAGTCACAGCCGATTGATCCATGACATGATGGATCGACGCTCCTTTGGTGTATTGGGTCCGGCTGAATTACAGACCAATGAAACAGAGGCAGGTCTGGAGAGCTTCTCTAGTGTGCTCAATCGCAACTATATACCTGGTGGCGACTACCCTACCCAGATCATCCATACGGCCAACAGCAAGCCCACATTGACGCTTCGCACCCATGTGACCGACAACATCAACTACCTAAAGCTGCCTGATTTGATCGCTCATCGTCAAGCTGAGGCTCGAGGTCAGGTTCTGAACAAGATGTACGGTGAGGGTTTAGAGAGCCGTCGTGCTCGTCGAATCATTCGAGCTCGAGCTACCGGTGCTAATAGTGATGGATTGGTACCTACGCATCAGGACGATGCTACTGATCAAATGAGCGACTACGAGATGCGAGGCTTGATTTACAAGCATCGTCATGGTCGCCATGCCCCAGTACGTACCGTACCTACACAAGACCAGCTGCGTCGTCGTTCAGTCGATGAACCATTGGTCATGGTGTTTCCTTCCGAATCAGTTATTCCATGTCACGTTCCAGGTAACTTCCAGCGGCACGTCGGTTACTTTGTCATTCTCGATAAGAATGGCTATCCAGTTAGTCGGAGTACTTCGCCTGACTTGCTCGAACAGTTTCGTAACATGCCTGGTCATACCAAAGACTTTGCTTCTAGTCTATTGGCTCGTACCAGTCTTAATGTCGGTATTGGTAGTTTCGATTGCAACAATGCAATGCATCGAGACGCCATGCTCAAGACCTTTACCGACATCATTGAGGCTAACCTCAGTGCTCGGTTACGTAACGGCATTAACTCAACCTCAGCACGCATCGCCACCACACAAGACGTGATGCAGATTATGCTCGCTCGCGAATTGGCAGGCGATCAGACTCAGTTGCTGTGGGTGCCTATTGAGAACATGACTTACTTTGCTAACGACTACGATAACAATGGTATCGGACGTTCGTTGATCTCGCGAAGCAAGAACTTGTTTGCCATGCGTGCGGGTTTGCTCTACGCTGAAGTGGCTGGCGGTATCAAGAACTCAATCGGTCGCACTAAAGTGGCTGTTCAGCTCGATGAGGTTGATTTTGACAATGACACCAGTATCGAGTTGCTCATGGACAAGTACATGCGTACTCGTCAAGAGATGCTCCCACTGACAACGCTCGACCCTGCTGATCTGGGCAACTGGATCACACGAGCTGGTGTGGAGTTTACCTTTGAGGGCGGTGAAGACACGCCGGATATGCGGGTAGACATCAGTGAGCATCAATCCAACTTTCCAAAGCCAGACTCAGATCTGCGCGACATGCTCGAGAAGACTTCGTTCCGTGCCGTTCATATCACACCTGAACTACTCGAGACGGTTCATCAACCCGAACACGCCACTGGTATTGTCAACAACAATATCATGCTCTCTCGTCGTGTGATTCAGCATCAGAATGCATTTAACCCATTGCTGACCGATCACTGCCAAAAACGAATCCGCATGGGTTCTCGTTTTGTCACTGAATTGACTGAACTGATCTGGGATAGTTTCGATCAGCTTGAACTGCCCGACGAACTACGCAAACGTGCAGCAAACTCGGAAGCAGCTAAAGAGACCATTGTCAATATGACAGTGACCGACATCATTGATTCATTGGTTGTCCAGTTGGTGCGTCCACGCACTGTTGCCCTGAGCAATCAAGTCTCTGAGCTGGAAGAGTACGAGAAGGCACTGGACTTGGTTCTGGATAACATGTTCAATACCGATATCTTGTCCGAGGACATCGTTGGACAAGAATTCAGTCAGAAAGCAGAACAGATGAAGATGATCCTCAAGTCGCATTACCTGCGTCGCCAAATGAGCCATGCCGGCTTTATGGCTGAGACCATCTCCGAGCTGTCTGCTACGGACAAAGAGAACCAAATGCCTGAAGCACTGCGTCAGGCTGCGGCAATTGCTAAGAACATGACTGTGTCCTATGCACAACATCTGCGTGACATGAAGAAGTTCCGAGAAGATGCAGAGACGATTGCTGAGAACTCTGACATCAGTGATGGTGGCTCTAGCAGTAGCTCTAGCTCGGACAACGATGATGATCAAAGCTCTGGTGGTGATTCGATGAACTTTCTCGATGATCCCATGTCTGGTGGTCCCAGCGACCCAGAGTCTTCAGATCCGTTCGATACCGATCCAAATAAAGCAACCGATAACGACTACCCTGACATGTCAGGCTCTGGCGGTGGTTCTGAATCTGGTGGTACTGAAGGCGGTATTTAATCTATTGGCATCTGTCCTCCCTTCGGGGAGGGCTTATGCTGTCAATTTGAAAAAAAAAAAAAAAAAAAGAGGTACCAAGCCCGACCAGCCTATAGCTGATCGAGCCCGTACTTGGGTAGGGTTGACAAAGGGGAGGATCGTGTTATCGCTTGCAACTAGCATGTCCCAATCATGCTAGTATGGACAAGCATCATCTTTGTCATCCGGCTTATCTAGCCTTCATCCAAGATGATGTTCACGGGCGAGGCGTCAAACCCAGGATTAGCCGCAAGGGCAATCTCTCGCAATGAGCGCAAATCGTAACTACCGCCACCGGGCGCATAGCCCGAGATAGTCACGTTTGGGGTGTGATTGGCTGCCAGGTACTCGGCTATGTCGTGAGCTACATAGTCGCGTGTGGCTGGGCAGGCGCAGGAAACGATAACATCGATATCGGGTGCTTGCATGATTGCTCCATTATGGAAAATAGCACACTGTGGGTTTAGATAAAGAACAAAGCCCATAGACCCTGTGAGCGAGTCGAGAGCATAAAGCCAGTCCCCAAAGGAGACCGGCCTTATTACAGATTGATTTACCGTTCGCGGACCAAGACGTAGAAGTCGTCGCCCAGCAAACCTTTGTAGATACGGAAGTGCAGACCATCAGCGGTGATGACCCACTGCGTTTCACCTGGCTTGTCAGTTTTGTCGCTGAACAGACCACGTGCCAATGCTTCCATCTGCGTATTGGCTTGAACCGTTACGGTCTCACCAATACCAGTATCGCCCAGACCCAGTACACTGGAGGCCACCTTCAGTGTTGTCAGTCGGGAATTGATCATGAAGAATTCCATCTTGTTGACCAGATCTTCATCAGGCTTGAAGGTAGGATCTTCTGCTTCATTGAGCAATGCATTGAGCAAGTACTCACGACCTTGGCCATCGGTGATCGTAATGATCGAGCGCACCCAGTCACGAACGTCTTTGTTCAGTGCTTCGACAAAAGCCTCGCCGTAGTGCTCTTCGATGGCTTTTTCGATGTCGTCAACCACATTGACCATCGATTTGACCTGCAGACCTTCCACAGACAAGCCATAGACAATGCGATCTTGATAGGCCTTAGCCATCACACGATCGATCTTGTTGACAAGGCAGTACACGCCAGGGAACTGTTCACGCTCTTCAGTAGCCTTTTCCATGAAGGTCGTGATGTGGGCACCGATCTGATACATGGTCGTGCTAGCGAGCAAGCCACGCAAGAATCGTTCAGTACGATTGCAGTCGCCCACAATGGTCTGATCGACAACCTGGTGATTTGTGGTGAAGGCATCGGGCTGCTGACCCGATTCATTCAAGAGCATGATCAAACGAGTCTCGTGAGAGGGGAAATTGCTCTCAACGCAATCGGTCACGACCGTTTGTTCTTCCTTTTTCAGATGAATGTGGGAAAACTCTGACAGACTCACTTCAGTGCGGTCAGCCGGCTCGGCCTGACCGCCATCAGTCAGATCTTCAGGCTCGTGTCCACTGCCTTCCAGTGCCGGATCACGATGGACCTTAACAACTGTACGGATAGGCTCAACAGGACCGTTCTTGATTGCCGTAGCAATGTGTTCCAGAGCTTTGCCGTCAGCATTGGGATTGTGCTTGGCGTAATCCATTTTCTCTTCTTCCGTCATCTCGACGATAGCGTACCAGACACGACCGGTGGTGCGGTCGATGCGATAGTACAGTTTCTGGGACCATGGTTGGATCCATGGGCGGTAAGGTTGTTCAACCGTGGGCTTCCACACATAGGTGCGGTCTCCACGTTTAAAGGGCACGTACAGATGCAGTTGATCTTCGCTGACCCAGCCGCCTTCGGGCATGGGATTGGGCACTGGAACGACCAGTTGATTCAGATCAACAGCGGCTGGCAGATCCCCGCCTGTGATTGGTGCACGTGCTTGGACCGGCATGGCTTTGGGGACGTTACGACCACCAGGCACTTCAGTTGGACGGTATTCACGAGTCTGAGTAACAGGCTCGGGCTGTACCGGTTGACTTTGGTAGTGATCGTTGATCTGCTGCTGTGTCGGCATGGACGATACCGTCGTATGACGTTTGCGACCGTAACCTGGGATGACGTTGGGATCAGCGTTAGCAGTTTGTTGCTGCGTTTGCTGTTGTTGGGACTTGTCCTGATACAGCGGAGCTGGCGGAGCAGGTTGTTGAGCGGGGGCCATAGAGACGTTTCCTGTTTTAGGGGAAGTGAACCGACGTCCGTAGTACGGACTGTTATCGTGGTTCTGTGGCATTTGAGGAGCAGGAGGCGCCATCAACTGAGTTTGTGTTGGATGGTATTGCTGCTGCTGTTGATGCTGATACATGGGCTGTTGCATCATGCCTTGGTTAGGCATCATCATACCAGGCTGGCCTTGGTAGACCGGCTGCTGGAACTGTTGTTGCATTTGCTGCTGTTGCAGGTTCATCCATTGCTGTTGACTCATAACACCGTACGGCGTCTGGATCATCTGCTGCATGTTCTGATGGGACATCATCATGCCTTGGTTAGGCATCATCATCGGAGCGCTCATCATGGGCTGTTGGTGCTGCTGCATGGGAATCATGTTGGGCACCATGTTAGCAGGCATCTGGGGGTTTACTGGGTACATTGAATTGTTACCTTGTTCAGAGGGGAACATCCGTTTGAGATGTTCTTGGAGGTTGTTGAAGTTGCCAAGAAGATTTTGGATGTCTTGGACATCCGAAGCAGGAAGGTTTACTGCCGCTTGCAAACCGGGATCATTACGATAACAAATAGCCAAGGCATACAGGATTGCATCATTGACCGCTTGGGTAATGTGCTCTTCCCATGAGCTGTGACTATTGTTACTGCGATTGACCGAGTACACCGTCAACTTAGCAGCGAGCTCAGCGACTTCAGCGAAGTTTGGATTCGCAAAGTTATTGCCTGCTGTGTGGTTGTACAGATACATCCGAAGACCTGAGTTTGTCGCTGTCGTCTGGATTTGACTGGCCAAGAGCCCACACAGCAAAGGAATGTGAGGGATCAGTCGTTTGTCATGTCCAAACGCAATGACGTATGGCGGTGAGGCCGGTACGAAGTTCAGGTACGGGTGAATCGGCTGGTGTATCGGATATAACGGTCCATTGGCAGCTTGTGCCTGGTTGGGCACGACCTGTACGTTATAGTTCATCGATATCTCAGGGCCTTATGAAAAATAGTGAACAATGAGGATGGTTGGGTACAACTTGATTAAAGAGCATGTGTATAAAAATACCAGTCCCCATTGTTCTGCGGCTTTAGCTGATGCGACGTTGTACATCATCCAAGAGCTCGTTGAACTTGGGGTTGCGCATGATGCGATAGAACTCATCGACTTTCAAGCACAGATTCAAACGCTGCCTGCCATCAGGTGCAGACTTGGGTAAGAACGTGTAACCACCCACTTCTGCAACAGAGACGTGAAGACGTGTAGCTGGATCGTCAATAGAGACTTTCTTAGCACGACGCACTTCATTACTCGATTGGGGAACCAAATTGGCTGTCAGTCGCAGTGCCTTGTTGTCATTGCTGACACTGGCCGCTTGCACGCAAGTCTGATCACGAGTGACTGAGAAGATCAGGTTGGGCTTGAGGTTTCGATCCAGAATCTCATTGACATCCTTAGCCGTTAACACCTTTCGGTTGTTATAGCGCTGGACCAGTGCATACACACTGTAGAAGATTCCTTTGGTGATCGAGAGCAGCAAGAAGTAAAGAACGTTGAGCTCCTTATCGTACATGCTGTTGATCTTATCTCCCCAGACCACAATCCATTCATTCAGGTGCTCGATTAAAAGCCCCATGAGCTGATAGATATTGGATACCTCAAAACCCAACTCCTTCAATTGCTGGATGTTAAAGCTATCCATGTAATCGTCTAACGAGCGAATATGCTCATCAACGTTATCGGCAATCAAACCTTCGTTGGTGTTGGGTGGGAAGATCAGGACCCCAAGTAGCTTGCGCCACAGACGTTGGTCATCAAACCACTTGACCTCGATTCGTTCTGGAAACAAGTCCAGTACGTAGAACAAACCACCGAGCATGTTTTTCATCATCGATGTGTAATGTTCTTTAGGCACAGCAATGCGAATATTGCTAGCACGCCAACCGTGTCGTACACGACGCATGGGATAGTCACCTGTGGGTTGACAGATGACCCACTTGTCAGTGGGATAGTTATCGACGTTGATCTGGTTAGTCCCGACCACTGGCACGCATCCAGTCAAAGACTGGAAGGTTTGCTTGTAACCATATTTGGCTAGCAGGTAGTGCACCAGTGTTGTTCGTGATGGACGGGACTTCTTGCTGTTTTTGGCAAGCATTTTGTGGATGGCTGCCCAAACAACAGAGACGGTCTCGTTCTTGCCCTCGCTTGTAACAAAGGTGTGTTGAAAGCGCTCAAAGTTAATGAGGTCACGAAGCAAGCGCACAAACACACCATCCTTCAGTAAAGAGAAGACAATGTCATTCAGTACTGGAGAGATCGAGAACACAGAGTCACGTAATGTGAACAGCGGACTGTCCGTTAGAAACGGCAACTGTATTGGACGAGGTGGCAAGGGTTCGCCTTCGAAGTTGATCTGATACAAGTTCGTATACAGGTCATTTCGAGCAATGTCAAAATTGCGCTTGTTGTTCTTGCGCTTTTGCGTGAGGCGATGGAAAACAGCCAGGGAGGTATCGCGTTTGTACGAGTCGTACTCCACCCCTGGCAAAAAACCGTCAGTGTTCGATGAGAATGCAGAACGAAATACCGAATCAAGATATTTGTCTGCATGCTTTAACTGCTCGACCGCAATCCCATTGGCAAGTAAGGGATTAAGAGCAGGGGTGTCACTGTCGATAAAGTCGAGCAACTTTTTATGTATCACTGGGAAAGTGCCCTCTTGTAGGAGTTGTAGGGAAACTACGCTGGTGCAAACAGTCCGGTGAACATGCGAATTATCTTCGCCAGTCCCGTTACTGCTGCAATGGATTCAGCAAAGTATTTGATGGCGTCAATAAAATTTTTCCTTTTACTGACCTTTTCTTCTTTTGCGTATTTATCGCTCTGGACCTTACGATCATATAGCCGATCATTGACCGTTGCTTGGCGCATCGATTCTCTGAATTCGCTATCTCGCTTGGCTGCCTCCTCTTTGGCCTGTTGCATGCGTATCTCATGCTCTCGGGCTAGCTGGGCGGCATGCTCGTCTTGTTGACGCTTGAGCTGCTCGTATTCGCGATCTTGTAACTCGCGATCACGTTTAGCCTGGGCTTCACGAGCTTCGTGTTCACGCTTGGCTTGTGCTTCTGCTGCCTCGCGTTCACGTTTCTTTTGTTCATGCTGACGCACGCGCTCAGCTTCTTCAAGTGTTCGTTGTTGCTTTGCTTCTTCGAGCATGGCTGTGCGCAGCTTGCTATCGCCAAATGCCACAGCTTGATGTTCTTCATCGAAGAAACCATTTTCAGGCGTCATCTGATCTAACGGGATAAAGTCAGGAAACAGATCATCCACTGAATCCATCTTCCCAGTCTTGTTAGTCTTTGTAAAATAAGCGCCTGATGACAGATGATCGTTCTTTACGGTTTTGCAATAAAAGGGTTTACCGAACAAGTTCACGTACTTGCCTTTAAACTTCCCATTATTGTCAACGATCTGTAGGAGTAGTCCGCATGTATCTTGAGCGATCACGTTACCGATCATTCGATAGCGATATCGCTTGATAAGTCCCTTGGTTCTCTCAAGAACTTTGGTCCTCGTTCTAACGGTGCTTTGACGAGGATTGAAGTGTCTGTGTGAGTAGGCACTCTGTCTGACCACGGTCACGCCAGATTTAGGACAATATTGCGGATTGTCATAGCCCGTGTCGGGATGTGGTTTGATCACAATCTCGATGTTGCCCCCATGACAAATAGTGACCGGATATTTCTTAGCCGATACTAGGTAGTCATTGTAATACTCTCTGAGAGCCTTACGTACTTCGGTTTCCCGATGCTTTAAGTACATGTCTGAGAAGATCGCCGAATCCACTTCGGTTTTGCGAAGTGAACTAAATGACTTTCTAATCACGACGAGTCCTTCATAGTCGGGATGCTTTTGAAAAGCAGGTGGTACAGTATGCGCTACCCCGTGATCATCGATTACGGTAATTGGCACGTCTGTTTGATTGATGACATCGACCCGATATATGCAATGTCCGGCTGGAGACTGGTATGCATATTGGTTTCGTGTCTTTCCTGTTGCCGTGACAGATGGATCCTGTCTGACAAAGGAACTGGCCTCCTGTGAATCGAACATAGAAGTAAGACCTTAATGCTACTTGGTTGAAACTAGAAACTGACGTTTATTACACTACTCTTTTTGGTGGCGTCAAAAGACATGTAACCGACTTATATGTCGTTTGCAATCAGTCCTCCCCTGAGTCTGTCAGTCTTACTTGCTTTGCTCACAAAAGCAATTGACTCACTAGCTCAAGAAGATGATATAGGTCTGTATTTTTCTAGACCTTATATTGACGGCATAAGCCCTCCCCGAAGGGAGGGCGCTTATGCCACCTATACAGGTAATAGACTGGTTGACCTAGAACCTCGCTAGCTTCCTAGGTCGGCCCTAAGTTCACAGCCACCAGGCAGAGATGGATTTGCCAAGCCCCCGCCTAGGGTTGATATGAGTGGTCAACCGGTCCGGTCAGCTACGCTGCCAGATCAGTCAAACCCATTCAGATCTGTTACTGTGAATAGGGTTTTCAGTCAAGGAGCGTCTTTGGTCTCGATCAAGCCGGTGATCTCGTACTGAGTACGGTTGACCACAGCTTCGGTCAGACCCTTGACTTCGTAGCGCAGCAGTGCGGGCATGTTCACAACGTGGTTGTAAGCAGGCTGCACGGTTGTCTGACGGTGGTTACCGCCGTTGTAGTGCGTGGGCAGGTTGATGACCAGCTCGGACTTCCAAGCGAAGTTACCGAAGGTGAACGGATCAGGCACACCAGCTTTGGCAGCTTGTTCGTTCTGGAAGGTCACGTAGATCAGACCCAGCATGGTTTCGTTCAGGGTGTCGACAACCTTGTAGCGGAAGTCTGGGCCCAGAGCACGTGCGTCGCCGTTAACGAACAGCCAGTTAGCGATGATCGGATCGGTACCGATGATGACCAGTGGCTTGGCAGTTTGAGTACCGGCACGAGCATCAGCAGCGGCTTGGTAGCCGGTGTGGGTGTACATGCGGGTGACGCCGTCACGCAGGATCAGCAACAGAGCGTTGCGGATGTCATCGGCCTTTTCGGTCGAAGTGGTGCTGTTCAGAACCTTGGTCAGGTCAATGACCTTTTCTTCGTAGTGTGCACGCAGTGGACCGTGAGCGATACCCAAGATGGTTGGGGCATCGACCAGGGACTCGTTGGGCAGCACGTGAGCGCGCAGCAGCTCGGCGGTTTCGTGCAAACGCTTGATACCGTCGTTGGTGGTGCGGGCGCCGCAGATGTTCAGCAAGGTGCTGACGTCGGTGGCTTCGAAGGTTTCGGCTTCGGTCTGAGGACGAGCAACCGTGATGGGGCTCTTCAGCTGAACAGGATACACTTGCGTGTAGAATTCGTTGTTCACCAGCAGACCGCGCTGACGACGACCGGAGTTGGTACGGAAGCAGTCCAGATCGTAACCGATCACTTTACCGGCCAACAGGGCATCGACGAAAGGCTTGACAGCAGGATCAGCCAGGTCAACACGCAGACCGTTCTTGTCCAGGACGCGATCGATACCGATGGAAGGACCGTTCACTTGAACCGAACCACGTTCCACGTTAGCGTTACCGCTGATGTTCAGCTTCAGGCGAACGGAGTAGTCGTCCACGCCCAGGCCGGCCAGAGCAACAGTTTCATTACCCTTGACGTCGGTCAGCAGTTTGCCGCCGGCACGATCACCCATCAGGCGAACGTTCGAACCGGTGAAGTTCAAGGTCATGTCGCGGTGCTGACCTTGTGCTGGAGGCACAAAGTTGCTGAAAGGCAGGCCTTGAACGAAGATCTTGAAGACTTCTTCGGAACCGGCAGCGCCCACGGCGATGTAGATGTTCTTCAACCAAATGGCGGTGTCCATGGCATCGTGGTGATCCAGGATACCGTGCTCGAGCAGAGCGTCGGACTGAGACAGACCGATCAGGCCGATTTCTTGACCCATGGCCAGAGCCGAAGTCTTGACTTCTTCTTGCAGGTACAGAGTGTCTTCGGGATCGAGCAAGGCAGTGTCAACGAACTTGCTCTCGTTCACGCCCTGGCGGAAGATCGGTACAATGCGAGTGTGGTCGTCGGTGAACACGGTAGGATCGATCACGCCATGGATGACGTTACGACGCTTCATGTCAACGACTTCACCGGTCACGCCGTGACGCACTTCGTCAAACACCGTGGTGATGTTGATGGAGATGGCGTAGGACGCTTTGTCGTTAGGCACAACGACGGTGGGGAAGAAGGCTTCGGTAAAGGTCGACTGAGCACCGTGCTTGCCGTTAAACAAGATGGTGTTCATCTGCGTGTCACGCAGTTGACGGTTGTCGTAAGCTTCGATACCGGGGATCAGCTGGCGAGGAGCGGAAGAACCACCAACCATAACCAGATGACCGTCGGCTTGGGTAGGACCCTGGGAAGCGGAACGGTAACCGACCATGTCGCCAACCAACATGCCGCCGTTAACAGCTGCTTCGATACCAACGTCGGACAGAGCCAGTTCGGTAGTACCTTTTTCGCCGGGAACGGTGAAAGATTGCTTGACGATGGACTCCAAAGAGTCGGCCAGGCTCAGAGCCTGTTCGATAACATCATTGGAGAAGGATTCGTTGGACCAGGTGGCCTTGGCCGATTCCTGACCGATGGCCAGGGAGTCGTTGCGAAGGTTATCGCTCAAGCTTTGGCGAAACGCTTGCATCGTACCGGGTACAACTTTGCGGGCATTGCGACGTGCGCTAAAAGTACTCATTTGCAACATTCCTCGAGAAATTGCGGTTGTCTGTGGCTGCAATGAGCGCAGCCTCAAACGATTAATGGAAAAAACAACGTAGGTAGTAAGGACCGGTCAAGTCAACTACTTACTTTGTTGCATCAATTTGAAATACGTGGTGTAAAGAGTCAAGCCAGCGACTTGTTCAAAAGTCATGGTCTTGTGTAACTGCATCAGGATTTCCTGGACCATGGCATACAGGTCATTTCGAGCCACATGCATGCCCTGGTAAAGAATGTTTGGCTGGATCACCAAGCCAAGGCAGTGTGGATTCATATCGATAACGTTAAATTTATCCGCACTATAGGTATTTACGGCAGGTTCGCTGTAGCGAGACAGCAGTTCCTGGGCAAAACTGGGAGAGGCGACCAGCTTATTAGACAGGTCAACCACGGTGGCGGCCTCAGGTGTACCGGAGTTTTTCCAGGCACTCGATAAGGACCAGCCGTCGGCACCGAACTCGGTCGGTTTGAAAATGCTCAATGCCGTTGTTTGACTAGCAAGCAATACGGCTTGCTCTTCTTGACTGAGGATCTGACTGACCACATTGTAGTCAAACAGATCGTTAGCGGACTGCCCAGTATGATCGAGCACGTCCTTGACCCAATATGGGATTACCACGATGGTAGGATTGCTATCCACGATTTACTCCATGTGCTTGGCAGTTGCCGCATGGCTAGAAGGATCTGGCCAGGTCAACTCACTACAAAGCGGTGAACGTTCTAAAAGAAACAAAGTCTACATAAAACATAGCGTTATTTTAAGCAGTGTGTCGCTGATGTTGACCCAATCACACCACCATCACCTACCGGACAAATGAGAAAACATTTGGTTCAGAAGATAAACATTTTCACACATGCCCAAATAGACTGAACCAGAAATAATTCGCATCTCACTAACCGCATATAAACTAGCGCTTTTCAATCAAGCGCCACGAGTCAATGAACAGCAAACATATTCTTGTCAAATCTATTACGCTTGTCGTATTCGAGTCCCAAGTCGGGACCAATCTAGACAATGCCATCAGTTTAATTAAAAGAGCGGTTGGAGCTGTTAAGCTCCCTACGGCTGATATTGGTTTGGACCAAGAACTTGAATTACTTGGTAACTTAATCAAAACATTAATGGATTTGTGCGAGGCCGCTCCATCGGGCCCTATCAACCGTACAAATTTATTACAGCAGTTAACGCTGGACTGTGGGTCAGATACCAACACCATGGAAGCGCTACACATGGCGCTCAAGCATGAAGTGGACAATGATACGGCTCGCGACAATGCGATGGCGATCACCAAAGACTTTCTGACCTTCTTGCGAAACGAAGACGCTAAGAACGTCCTCAAAGAATACGCAAAGCCTGTGCTCTTCGATAAGGCGACAGACACCAACTTTAATCTGCAAACCCACCTACTGGAGATGGTTGGGGCTCTTGAGCCATACTATACTGGAGCAGGCAGGGAAGACCCCGCTGTCGTTAAATCCTTCAGTCTGGCTGATTTGGATAAAGTCGAGAGCGTATTTGCTGATGTGAAAAAGCGCAATGAAGGCTTGCATGGTTTTCGTCTCGGTGTGCGGGACTTGAACAAGATGTTCGCCGGCATGATCCATCGGGCTAAGTTCGGCATCATCGCTGCACTACAACACCAGCATAAGACAGGCTTCACACTAGCCTGGTTTCGCTGGCTACTCATGTATAACATACCAGTTATTGAAGAGTGGGTAGAACTGCCTTACATGAAAGCGCCTGATAAGCTTGAGCTGGGCGATCCGAACGTCATCGAGGTAGACGCTCAAGAAATACCAACCACGGACGAGACAGGTCCTACATTGATTGTTCATGGGCCAGGCAAGGCCTTCACACCAGATGGACAGGTCACGCAAGTGGCTACCATGCAACCAGCTGTTCGAGTCAATCCTCAATACGTTAAAGACTACGAAGCCTACATGGCTCGCTTGACAACCCCCGTACCGGGCAATGAAGCGATGCCAGAGGGCTATGTCGCAGGCACTAACCCTCCGCCTGAGTCGATCGAGAGTCTACCTGCACTGGCTACCACCCCTTGGGATCCGTTCAATGGTTTAACTCCTAAACGTCGTCCATGTATGGTCCGTATCTCTACAGAAGACGAGATCGAAGACAATATGGAGTTGCTCTATCGCAATATCTACTTTAACATCAACAAAAAGCCTGCTGATGTCAATAACGTCTCACCTGCAGAGATGGCCCGGTATGTTACCGAGAAACTCACTGCTAATGGCTGGCATGTGGAATTCATGCGAGTCAATCCTTCTGGCTGGACCTATCAGTCCATTATCCAAGTGGTGTTGGAGCTAGAGAAGAAGGGCTATGAAGTTCAGTGCGTGATGGTTGACTACTTGATGATGATACCTACCACAGGGTGTGAGAACACCGGACCGGTTGGTAATGATCGTCGAGATCAGATCCGTCGTGTACGGGCTTGGATGAGCGCACGCAACATCTTGTTCATTACCCCTTGGCAGCTCTCTCCTGAGGCCACCAAGCTGCTCAGAAGCGGTGTAGAGGACTTTGTCAAGCTCTTGCCTGATCGCAACTACTACTCAGGCTCGAGTCAGATCTCTCAAGAGGTGGACTTTGAATTGTTCCTACACATTGAGAAGGTAGATAATGTCGCCTATCTGACTGTGCAGCGCGGTAAGTATCGATCGCCGTCGCTGGTGGATGATCGAGACAAATACACTGCCATGATCTTTCACCCCGAAGGCGGTCTGCAAGATGACTACTTCGGTCCATCTAAGACACGTAAGCGTTTGGGTGGTGGGGATGTAGAGGCAGGAGAGCCAGAGACTGCATTTTGGGATCTGGGTTAAGTAACGGCATAAGCACGGGGAGTCCTTTGGGACTTCCCATTTATGCTGTCAATGCTATGTAAAATCTCAATTATAGGACCCCAACTAACATGACCCCTTACCTTCGCCGTATGATGGGGATGATCAAGGTAGAAAACGTAGGATCGAAGATTTCCATCAGTGGTCTTCACTCCCATCTCTTACTGAAAGATCTTCTAAACCATTGGCACACTAGCAAGATTGGCAGTAATATCCTGACTGATGTACGTGGGTCTAGCTTTGCGTTTCACAAATTCTACGCAATCGAGATACTGTACATCTTTGAGACTTTGCTCAAGAGCGAGCGCAATGTCTTTATCCAGCGTCGGTTTCTGATCGAGTGTATTCGTCAACTAAAAGAAAACACCTGGCTCTCTAGCCTAGAAGCACCAGTTACTAACCGGCTCAATCTGTCGTATCTGAATCAGTTGATCTTTCGTCCGCTAGATCATCAGATGGAATTCTTTCAGATGTACGATGAACTTACCCAACGTATGCAGATCAATGGCTACTTCCTAGGATCTGCACCGGGCACTGGCAAGACCTATATGTCGGTCGCCCTGCTTGGCATGATGGGTATGAAAGTCAAGATCATGATTGTTCCGCCCAATGCCATGGATGATCCCTGGACTAAGAGTCTGCGTCGTGGTGGCTTGTTCAAGAAAGATCCAACTAGTTGGTTTAGTACGGATAAGGAACCGCCCCAGACAGGGTGTGAGTTCTACGTTGTCCATTATGACTACCTGGGTAAGTTCTTGGAGTTTGTCAAAAACAATCTCAAGTTCTTCCAAGGAGCTGGCGTAGCGATCGATGAGGCCAGTAACTTTAACCTGGCCAATCAGCACATGAGTCAGCGTTCGACCTATCTGGTAGAGATGTGTCAACTCATTAATTCGCCTCACGTACTGTGGATGGATGGCACGCCCTTTCGTGCTGCTGGCACAGAAGCGATTCCCTTTATCAAGACCGTCGATCCTTTGTTCAATCGTTACGTGGAAGAAGGCTTTCGTAAGATCTTCGGACGCAGTGCTACTCGGGCTTTGGATATCTTGGCAAACCGTATCGGCCATATCCTGTATTTGGTCGAGAAAACTGACATCGTCAAAACGGAAGTTCAATACCGTAACTGGGACGTAAAGGTCAAGGACGGTGAGAAGTACACGCTCAAAGCCATTCGTATCGAGATGGGGGAATACGCCAGGGATCGAAGTATCTACTATCGAGATCACGGTAAAGAGATGGTGATGCGCTACCATAGCACCATCCAGTGGTTTAAAGACAACTGCACTACAGTGCGTCGTTATAGCGAGCTCGATAGCTACATCTTCCAAGCCAAGACACTAGCGGCAGCTAGAGACTATCGTCACGTTCGAGATGAGATGCTCTTTTGCAACAAGTATGAGAACGAAGTCATCATACCTGCACTACCGGCCGATATGCGAAAGACCTTCAAGTCTGATAAGTCTGTCTACAAGTACGTGCGTCTAAAGATCCAAGGTGAAGTCTTGGGTCGGATTGTCATGGGTGCACGTATTCAGTGTAATCGTGACATGGTCGACGGACTCGATACAATCACCCCTCGTCTAGAGAAGGGTGAGAAAAAGCCAGAGAACATGGCTCGTAGTGATCTGGAGCTGATCAACTCCATGGAAGCTAAAACCATTATCTTTACGAGTTATGTGGAAGTGGCCGATCGTGCGTTTGATCGCTATACTAAGCTGGGTATGAAGCCTCTTGTTGTCTATGGCGATACCAATAAGGACTTGGCAGGTATCATGGCTAAGTTCAAAGCTGAGCCTGAATACAATCCATTGATCGCCACCTACATGTCGCTCTCAACGGCTGTGCCGATCACTGAAGCCAATGGGATTCTCTTTTTGAATCAACCCGATAGGCAACGTACTTACGATCAAGCGCTGTCTCGTGCTTGGCGACTGGATCAAAAATACACAGTACGTGCCAATAACTTCTTTCTAGATACAGGAGGTCAAGAGAACATCAGTCTTCGCTCTCTTGATATCATTACCTGGTCTAAAGAACAAGTGGATCTGATTTTAGGACACACTACGATTGATATCACGAGTCTAGAGAGCTACGAGGGCTCCAAGGACGAGTTATCGGTCGAGGACCTAGACATGATAGCCATCGAGTCTATTGCGGATGATCCAGAGCTTCTAGAGCAGTATTTGGAAGGACGGGGATTGTTCACTGGCACAGCGACCGATGAGGTGAGTCAGGTCACCGAGCCTGCCACAGAGAACAAACGCAAGAGCATTTTGTCAATGTGGTAAGAAAAAGGCAAAAAAAAAAAAAAGGTATAGAGAGCTTCGCTCCCACCGGCCCTATAAAGGCTGGAAGGAGCGAAGCTCTTATGCCGTCAGGCTACATGGTCTTCAAGACAGCGTCGTCGGCAACCGACTTATCGGACAGCTTGTCCACGATACCATTGATGCCCAAGCTGGACATGATGATGCCGGTAACAAGCAGTGCGCCCACTGTCATGTACTTCATGGTTTCTGGTGTAAAGACAATGATTGGCATTGTGCTTTCCTTTTCCTGTGTGTTTGTTAAAAGAGGGTTGGTGAGATGTTACAGCTCAAGATGGTGATATATACCTGAGACTGTATGGAATTAACACTAGCCGTGCTTTTCCCAAAACACCTGTTTAATATCAAACCCCTTGGGACTGGTGATGGTAAAGCGAGAGAAGTCAGCATGAATACCAGCTTTGCTCAGCAAACGAAAGACCATCTCGTCAGTGATCTGGTATGGCACCAGTGCTGCTTCTGTTTGCTTTTCCTTCACACGACGTTTGGCGCGAAACAAATTCTTATCGCGCAATCGACGAACCTTACGATTGAGGTTCTGACCAACAACAGATTGAACTTGGTTATTGTCGTAGTTCAAATGAAAGAAGCAGTGGATCTTGCGCTTGAAGTCCATGTCCTTGACTGTGACGTCAAAGAAGTAGGCTTCTTGCTCGAGCATGGTCTTGGCATGCTGATGGCTGTAGGAAAGGCTTTGCTCCAATACCCGAGTAACATGAACTTTAACACGAGGACCTGAAGCATGCTTTCGACGACGAGGCCAGGGCTTGTCCCACTCGCGACAATCCTCAACCATGTTCTTGAGTGTTGGGATCAGTCCAACTAGCTCATCCCAGTCGTAGTCAAAGAGTGGTTCATACTCAGGCGAAGAGCCCCAGGTGTTGTATGCTTCTTTGTCTTGCTCTCTATTTTTCCAAGGCGAGATGTAGAGCCGCTCACCTTTCTTGTTCTTTGAAACGATCCGACCGTCTTGAACAAAGAGAACCTGAAAAGACGTTGCCTCTTCCCCGTACTGATAGCCGACAATATCGCCCTCAGACAATTCGAAGAAGTGACGGCGTTTATCGAGCTCACGAGCAAGAACATCCATGCTAGCTCGTTTTGTCGTGCCGCCAGCCTGGAATCGATTCCCATGCCAGAAGACACCATGGGGAAGATAGACAGCGCCATCATTACCCATCAAGACGGTACGGAGTTCATCGTTGCCGAACTTCTTTAAGCGACGTGCGCTATAGATGTCGTAGGTGTGCCGAGTCTTCAGCGTCAGTTTCCACCAGTTGTTGGATCGGCGCTTGACGTCTTTGATCAGTTGTTTGAACTGAGTCATCTTCTCTGGCTTGACAGTGAGGTTCACGCCAGTATGGTAATAGTATCCCATTACTAATCTCTTAAAGAAGGTTATTTGGAGCTGTTAGCCTACCATTCGGTGTGAGCCATACACACGTTGAGCGTCTTACCAGAATGGATGAGATCACGCCGTCCGCCATATACGGTTCGACCAAAGTCCCCTAGATTTTCTAACTTGGTGGGGATGGAAGAACCACCATCAGCTGGATGAGTAGCGCAAGCGATCTTGTAAGTTTGATCGCCGTTGATTTTGTTTGTGAACGTGGTCAGCAACAGGCGCTTTTCTCGATTACCAGACGAAAGTGGTCGAATGGTTTCTAAGACCCAGTCATTATCGTACTCATAACGACGTTTGAAAACGGACAGATCTTGTTCAGAGAACTCCAGAGTTTCATCTGAATAAAAAACGCCCCGGATTTCTTTGTAGGATAAGTTATTCAAGTGCACGCAGTTCGTAGAACGAAGCATGGTCTCGAGCACGTCAACAAGATCAGAGATCTGGTTTCCTGGAAAGAATTCAGGATGGCAAGCTTCAAAGGTGTTGTTCCTGGGATCAAATGTAAGTTCAATGTTGATCAAACCAACTGCGCCAAAGCTACTGGTATGCACTTTAATGGGTCTGGCCAAAGTCAGGCTATAAGGCAATTGTTTGCTCTGATTTCGGATGATGGCCAAATAAACCAACAGGTGAATAATTTCACGTGTGTCAAGCGCTAATGCTTGGGCTGTGTATAAGCTCTTTGAAGAACCAATGGTATTGTATTCAATCAACTCCAGCGTATTTTGATTGAACATTTCAGTTTTCGTAGTCATGGGAATTTTCCTTTTTGATTGAGTTTTGAGATCTTCTGTCTGGTGCTTGGGCTTGAGAACGAGAATATCGCGATTGAGTGAAAACATATTGCCATTCCAATAAAGGGCATAAACGGGAGACCCGCACTGGATCTCCCTATTTGTTCAGTTATAATTAGCTATATCCGCTACCTGCTCGATAAATATCAGCGAGCTCAACATTCCTTGCTTGAGTGCCCCGGTCATAACGCACCTTGTAAACAGAGCTCACTAGGTGCTGGACATCGATTAACGTCGAGGCATTTGCTTGTCCGTCAGTATAAGCAAATGAACCAACGCCGATAACATGTTCGGCGATGTCGTAACCAGGGGTCCGATGCGAGACAAGCAAAAGACGCTTGTCGCGCTTTTTGCTCGTCAAGGGCCGTATGCTGGTAATTCGGCTTTTATTGTTCACGAAGTAGTGTTGTGCAAACGCACTGGTCATTCCTTCCTGAACAACGATCTTTTCATCGGAGTTGAATGTGCTTGAAATCTCCGATTCAGTCACGTTCTGTAGAACACTGATGTTGGTGCGTTCCAAGAACTTATTGAGCTCTGTAATCAGAAAGAAGACTGGCTGAGGCTTCTCGTCAAAGAACTCAACTGTGTCATTTATCGGATCAAAGACAAAATCAATTCCATGAATAGGTTCATTGCCTTCTACTTCCAATGGAGCAGCTAGACGCAAGTTGTACCGATATGGTGCTTGTCTGTAGAGCGCGGTAGCAATGAAGACAAGCAAGTGAACCACTTCGCTAGTATCGAGTGTCAGTTCAGACAGACCAATAGCCGACGGATTATAAAAGTCATCTTCCAAAGTGATGAGTTCGCGAACCCCGCGTTTGATGAGATAAGGCATGTTGAGTTACCTTTTCAGTTACGAAAGCGCGTTGTAGAGCAAGTACTGCACTTCGTAGATATTGTGGCCAATACTGGCCGGACCGGGCTTGTGTACGAAGTGGGCATTGTCCAGCAGCTGTGCACGTTCCAGATGAAAACGAGTGCCAGTCAAGCTAGAGTTCATCGTAGCACGAAAGCTCACAATTGCCAGATGATCACCAGAGCGGCCATGTGGCATGAGGTTCTCATACACGAACAGAGGCCAGGAATCAGAAAAGCCCAAGAAAGACAACTTGTAATCTTGTTGCTTGCTAATTCCAAGTTTCTCGATCAGGATCTCTTCGTAGTGATCTACGAATTCCGCCTGGCAGTTCATCCTCAGGTTTTCTGTGATAGACTGGAAGGTCAGTCCATCTAGTGCGGGGTTGCGGGACGCGGTGACAAAGCCTTCCAAGAATTCGATCAGGTCTTTAGCATCGAGCCAGTGATCGTCGACAGCGAGTCGATCACTGTTTCCGCTGACTTCGATTAGCACGTCAGTGCGTGTCAGGTCTGGACGATCTTGATAAGGGCTTTGAGGACGATCCAGGTTCAGTCGAAAGAAACCTGTTTGGTTATTTTTCTGATGCAAGGCAATAAAGACCAATGCATGAAATGCACGAATGGGATCGACGCAGATATAATCCAATCCAGTGTAGCGTCCGTTAAAGCGCGAGATGGATTCAACAATGGTTGGGATAAATGGCTTAACTACCATGAGAGGGCCTTCCTATTTAAAAAGAAGATAAAGGGAAATGGGGTTTGAAAGACGAAGAAGAAGACTTATGTCAACGACATGGTTTCTTTGATTGCTTTGATTCGATCAAAGCGTTCGACAATGTCTCTTGTGACTCGGGCGACAAAGCCATCTAAATCAATGTATGCTTGACGAAGATCTGCTGTCGTATAGACCATTTTACCAAGTCCGAGATCATCGAAGAATTTTGTACTTACCTCATTCGCATAATAGTTCAACAAGCTAATGGAAAGAATCTGCTGCGACTCTATCAGTTCGGATTCTTGAGCGCTAACGAACGAACCAGACAAAGCAAAGATCAAAGACGAGTTATCTTCTCGGCAATCTTTAATAATCGTCCGAGTGATACTGCATTTTTTATGATCATAGACGATGTGACCAGTGGCCTGTAGTCGATCGATCACTCGCCGATGAATGAGTTCGCCTATATTGCGGCGAGCTAATCCTACTGCCTGGCGGTCGTCCGATGGAATGCCCTTATCAATCAACCAATAGCCGTTGTAGAGCGTGTCGGTCAATTCAAAGAAGTTGATGTACGCTGCCAGAGCTTGCCGTCGCACTTTTTCAGGATCAGTAACACTGGCCAAGAAGGTATTGACCTTGTGCGTGTAGCTCGTCCCTTGACCGGTGACAGTTGCACCGATATTCAAGAAAGCCAAGCGATCTATGCTGCCGATCGAGATCGAATGAGTAAATTCGACGGACTGGTAGCCGAGATGCGAACCATAGACTGGATCGATGTCAGGACCTTGAACAACCGCATAAGACATCTCGGTTGGTTGGGTCAGCACTTCGTCTGTGTAGGTTCGATTTACATAGACAGCGATCGTCTCGATCAGTTGCTTGACCCAGGTATTGATCGAGCGACGACCGATCAAGTCAGTGATCAGCTTGTTGGCTTGAGCTTTCTCGCTTTTGGTAGGAGAAGCGCTCGTTTGAAAGAATACGTCAGCCAAATGCCTGCATGACTGTTCCGTATTAAAGCCAGCCAAGATCGAGTTATAGATCAGTGCGCGCAAAGTCGTCACTTTAGGCGAAGGAATGTTCTTGCCACCTGCCAGTACTTGGAAACTCATTTTCAAATCCTTAGTTAGTTTGTTCAATGAAACGATCAACAGCCGCTTTGACACGACCGACTCGGAAGAAGAAGTTGCGAATGTCGGTCGTTATTTGGGTGACCAGCGCCGAGGAGCTGATGTGACAAATATCCAGATCAGCGACTGTGTAGTAGATGTTCTCAAGATCTACGATGCTGGGATTTCGATAACTGTCGCCGAACAGGTGATTGACCGAACCCGCACCAATCGCTAACACCGGCGTCTTTGATGTATAGTTCTCAGGATCATCCATACGCCAGTATTCGGCACTGGCTTCCAGTCGTACGGATACTTTCGTATTGGGATCAGTTACCGTAAAGCTCAGTGGATCAGATCCACTTACTTCGAAGCCAAGGGCACGTTGAGCCATGTTGACCCGAATCAAGGACAAGATGCCACGTATTTGACATTCTTTCTCCGTGATTATCTGACCGCCCACGTAGTTGTAGACATTACGAGCCAGCCAGAAAGAATCGGTAGGCGCGACAGGCTCGTGAATTTCAAAGAACTGGGCCAGTGCAATCACTGCATTTTGGCGAACGAAGATCATGTCGTTGGGGTTTTCTACTTTCCCCAATTTGGCAGCAACTTGGATAGCGAGCGACTTCCCATCCACCGATACCAACGTCAACAAGAGAAACACTTCACGTGTCATCTGGTCAAAGATAAACCCGTAGGTGAAGTTCTTGCGATGAGTACCAGGCTGTCCTTTGTTAAAGACGAACGTTCCGCCGCCCAGCGAGTATCGGTTGACTGCAGCAGATTGATCCGACAGGTCTGCGCGCAGGTCACTAAACACTGACAAACCGATGGCCATGAAGCGCTTGTAGCTACTGGACTTGACAGAAACGGGTTCCAGATAAGGCGTCATCTTTAACTTGACTTCTTTGTCAAGCTGGGTGCGTTCTTTCTTCTCTTGAGCATTGGCCGGCTCGTCGAGTTTGAACAATGTGTCGAAGAATTCATCTTCCTTCAATGGGACAAATGAATTCTCAGCAGCAATGCGAAGCTGGGAACGCAGCATCTGTACGCCGGTAGAGATTTTGTTGTTGGGATCGTAATTGGCAAAGATAGACATGGGGGTTTGTTCCTTATGTATTCGGTCCAAGGATTGAAGAGACCGAGGGGTATTTAGGGAAAGAGGAAATGTGGGCAGTACGACCGTTCTCAACAAGTGCTGTCCAGTCAAGATTGACGGGATCGAAAATAAAGACCCCGTCACTAAAACCTACGGCGACTTTACCGTCTTGAAACTCGAGAAACTGATCATTGCCGACAACAGGTTCAAAATCAGCAGTCACAATTGTCCTCGACAGGTACGAAGTTAGGTTCGTCGTTAAACTGCACCGCACTGGCATGAGCACGGATGGCAGACAGGTATGTGTTCTCACGCTGCTCTTGCATAGGCAAGTCCAGGATCGAGACATAGTGCCATGTGCTCGACTCTTTAGTGCGATTGAACTTCTTGACCATGGCCGCGACAATGGTCTTGGCGTGAGACGGATCCATCCCGGTAGCAACGTCGATAACCGTATCAGGTTTGCAACGCATCACATCACCTTGCATACCGAACACATTGACTGGCTTGTAATCGACTGGAGGCGTGCGAGAGCGATCACGTGCAGGCGTATAGAGCTCGCCGTAGCCATTGTTAAAGCGCCAGGTGGCGAACTTGGCATACATCTGCTTATTGGGAATGCAAATCGCAATACGATCATCGCTCGAAGCAGCACGCTCTTTAATGAAGATCTGATGGACCTGGGCAAAGAGCTTGTTGTAGTGCTCTTCAGTCAGACCTTGGATCTTGACTTCATTGGTGTTAGTGCCACGTACCCGAGGACTGGCTTCAATCACAACACGATCGACGATCATGTTAACGCATCGCACAGGACCTGTTTTAACCCCGAAGATCTCGCCGACAGTGGGTTTGTAACTGGGCTTGATTGGTGCACGCTCACCCGTTTCGATACGCTCCTTGACGCCGTCTTGTGCGCTAGTGGTAGTCGTTGGTTTTGTACTCATGTAAGAGTTTCTCCATTAGGAAATAAAAAGATTGACTTGCTTGACATCAAAACAATAATGTATATCTGAGTTATGCTAGTCTGTTATACAAGGCATAAAGCCAGAGGAGTCAACTCCCCTGGCATCAATCACATTCAGTTGCCTCGAAGATTCATTGGCTCTTGCAGGCCTGTGGCAAAAGCCTCAGCCGTATGGCCGTCTGTGACAGGACGACACACGGTAGCCAGATCAATACGAGGAAAGCCCATCACACGAACCACATTACCTGTAAACAGATAATCGAGCATGTTCTTGTAGTTGCGACACACTTCGTTCATGCGTTGCTGCGACTGTGTGAAGGCATTGCGACCTGCACTGATCTCAGCCTGGATATTTAGGTAAACAGCAGAGTCCACCTGTAGGTTTTGCTCCTGGATCCATTGCATGACTGCTTTGCTGCCATCCTCGCCATAGCGTCCTTGCATGGACTCACGAGTCACTTTAGTCAGGCCGTCAATATAGATCTCAGGCACTTGAGCCAGTTCACGGATCTTCATGACATGCTTGGACAGTTCTGTTTGACTGTCTTGGCCGACGCGAGTGACGTCGTTTTCCATCGTCACAGCCGAGTTGTACATACTGGTGATCGTAGTGATGAACATCACCACTACCATGATGATGATTGCCAGAATACTCAAACCGATGATCAGGCCCTTGGACAGACCTGTTTTTTGTTGCGACATGATACAGCTTCCTTTATGAAAGGTAGAGGTTTATTCGTTCTTATAGAAAATGAACGAGATGAAAAAACCAATAATGAGATTAATCAACATCATGGCCATAACAAGCCATTCACTGGGTTCGTATGAATTGGCTAAATACTCGAACGTCTTAGTTGACAGGCGCTCGAACATGTCTTTGATAATTGCGTATTGATTGATCAATAGCTCAGGCGTGAGCTCTTTACCGATTGTCTCGATACGCAAGCGCTCTACAAGCCCTGTGTTGCCCTGGGAGTCAGCGTAGGTAATCGCTCTGAACCATGCGATCGATTGTTCGTCCTGAAGCCCGTAAACAAACCAGACATCATTAGGACGAGCTCCTCGCCAGTGATTACGTAGCGCATCAGCAAACTCCTCATCAGAGCGAGTGATCACCACTATGACATTGAGCTCATGGGCCTTACCATCTTGCTTGAGCTGTTCATTGAGAAAGTCATTGATCCATTTATAGCGATCTTTGTCCTTCTCGTCAGTGTAGACTACCCGATCGAATCGATAATAATCATAAACACGAGGATAGGTAGGTAGCACAGACTGATAGCGCTCTTTGAGCTCTTGGGCTTCATAGCGGGACTTATCAATAAGTAAGTAGTCACGATGACTTCCCGTCAGACTGGCAGGCTCGCCGATAACGACAGAGCTAAAGCGCATAGGCTCTGAAATACCCCGACGATCAACACGATCGATGGTTAATGAACCAATGCTTGTCTTGACAACCCAATCGACATCATAGGCATGTTCATCACAATACTTGGGAACACACGAGCGCTTTCCGTCTGAATTTGTTGTGCATGTCTCCCCACACACGTACTGATGCTCACACGAAACCTTTTCACTGTACTTATTAGTAACTTCGCCATTGAGGATGACCTGGGTTCGGGAACTGAACCACCCGCCCATAGTGACCATCAGACCGATGACAAACGACAAAGCAACGCCGACAGCTAAGCGTTGATAGAACTGCACTGTAAAATACTTCAACTTGAATACTGCGGTGTAGATCACTGTTCCCAAAATGGAAGCAATGATAAACAGTGGAGCGTATTTGAGTAATAGCATGTCTACGACACCTATAGTTGGGAGAAGTTGTCAGCATAAAAGCCCTCCCGTAAAAGGAGGGCCAGTATGCCGTCAATTAGCTTTCGATCTCAGGCGCCTGCTGATCGGCGGCCAGGATTTCGTTAGCTTGTTCATGGGCGGTTGGATCAACCACCTTATCGATATCGATCACAGTGCCTTCACCACCTGAGTTGTCGATCAGTTGAGCACTAATGGCCGTGTTGCCAACATGCAATGGATCACGAGTCGTATCCAAAGACGCGGCAGGTACGTACGGAATTGGTTCTGTCTTGGTAGCCTGGACCAATTCATCGACCGATGCTGTCTGTACGGCTTTTAGTTCAGCACGACAAGTCTCGGTGAGCTCCTTGTGAACGAAAGGTACGGGACGCTCTTGTGTTGCCTTGGTGTTGAGCTTATCGGCCAAGGTCTTGTTGCTGTCCTTGCGAGAGGGCTTTTTACCAGGACGCTCAGTACGAGCCTTGCGACCGAAGCCAGTGTCGGCCATGCGATAGTTCATCTCCTTGCGAGCGCGTGCATTGCGACAGTTGAGCAGCTTCATAAAGCGGATCATGTTCGCGATGGTGTGATTGCCGTGAGAGAGCAATCCGAGCTCGTTGGTGGGGTTGGTCATGGCGATGTCCGATTCGCTCATGATCGTGCCCGATTTGACGGTTGCTACTGGCAGCCAGTTCACTTGGGTAGGAAAGTCGATACCTGGACCACGTGCAATGACAAAGCTGATCAAGCCATTGTCCTGGATGACAGCCATATCCGACAGGTAAGGGTCTTCACGGAACTTGTCGTAGTGGTTTTGCATCAGAACAATGTCGCTGTAGGAGATTGCACTGATGGCACGCAGAACCTGGTTGCCCATGGTGTTAAGGCTTGTGACACGCTGATAACCACCGGAGTTAACACTGATGGCAAAGCTGTCTTGCACAACGAACCGACCCAGCTTGGAGGTGATGCTCACCCGCTCACTGATAAAGCACGTACCGGTATTGTTCGAGCGACTGATGTTACGTGTAGCACGTACATCAAAGTCGATGTTCTTGGCGTTGAACGTCGTCTCCAGAACAAACAGAGTACGGTTCTTGCTCTTGACCGGCAGTTCCTTGTAGTCCGTGTCCTTTTGCAAGATGGTTCGAGAAAAGGCCTGGAAGATTTCGTTTGTGCGGTACAATGAAGCTACAGCATTCTTACATGCCGTAAAGAACTTGCCTGGCAAGAAGTTCGGATCAGACAGCTCGCTCAATGCGATCGGCAGCTTTGGCAGCACAACGTCATTGATCACCAGATTGATGCTCAAGCCTTCTTTTTCGCTGTTGACCATCAGCATGGCATCTTTGACGCCAGGGACCACGATACCCATCGAGCTGTTCTTGTTAGCGTTCAGCGACATCTGCAAGGGCAGATTTACCAGCTTGTCCTTGAGCGCCCCTAAAGAGAGATCCAGGACAGAGCGTTCTGCATTGGATTTGATGGTGGCGTCAAGTCCTGCGCCGTCGGCCAATTGCTTTTGTTCGTTGGTGGTCAGCTCTGTTGGGAACAGAATGGATGCGTAGTCAGGGGAGACAGATTTTTTGATTTCGGACATTACACTACTCTCACTAATAGTGGGTTTGGGAGTAGACTATCACCATAGACAGTCTTTTAATTCAATACTGCTTACTGCTCGATCAGGTCCAGATGGTTGATCAGCTGTGCCTCGTTAGCCCACAGGCGATTGAGTTCCTGTGGAAACTTGGCTTTCTCGATTTCTTTCTTGTTCGCCTCGATCATCTTGTAAAGCTCGCTGATGGTGCGTACACCATGGATCGCTTGCATTGCAGACAGATCGACACGATGAGTATAGTCAAAAGGCTGTTGGTATTGCGCCTGCATAACTACGTCCTCAAGGGTCGGGTTGATAGGTCTAGTTAAAAACAAAAAGAAAATAACTAGGACTTGTTGACATGAGACCTGGGATAACCGAGCAAAATGCGCTCGATTAAAATCCCAAGTCATCACGTCTCAAAGAACATAAGAAGGTTGGTAATTAATACGCATCGCGCCAGCGGATCGAGAGCATGTAACCGAACAATCGGACCAGTGACGCTTTATCATCACTGACATTTTTGAAGGTTTTGTTCTCAGGGCCAGTGAGCTCGACAAGTAGTTCGTACTGATCACCACCGATGTAGGCAAGTGTTGCCTTCCAAGTGCGGTGCATCGGTACGGTTGGGTTCGGTGGTTTGACGACCGAGAAGGATTTGAATTGCTCGAGCGACTGAACAACCATATTCGTTGTCAGACCGCCTGCCTGTTCGATTGGAATGACCAGGTCTAGGGAACTATCAGCCACTTGCTTGAACGCACTGTAGACGCGCTCTCGTGCCTTATAGATCCCATCCCGATCTCGGATCATGGCATTGGCAACCACAAGGTCGCTCAATGCATTGTCCAAGTATGGATGCATAGTGAATATTCCTGTAAAGGTTCTTGGGAAGTGGAAAAAATAAAATTCTGTTGGTGGTAGTACTGCTTTTATTATTAGTTCTTATTTAATTGAATAAGCCTTCGAATGCTTTCTTAGCATTTTCAATGGCCCGATCAATAGCATCTTGATTGAAGGTCATGATATTTCTCCAGTGAGTGGAAAATTTACTACAATAGAATCTTTTAACGAAAAGAAAGAGCGATGTCGTTGGACCGACACCTGATTTAACAGGCATCGGCCAAGACAGTGACCATGATTAGAACATGGAGGTGATCTGGATATCGGTTGCCCAGAGCACCATTGCAAAAGTGACAAGCGCTACACCGGTCATCCCGACGATAGCGACCCACTTGCTTTCTTTGTTTTGCTTGGTAGCGGACAGCAGAGCGTTGTGGTTGTTCATGAGGTTCATCCTTATTTAAATTTTGAAGGTACTGCTAGTGAGGGCGGATTACGTTCACGTAGAAAGTCGCAGACGTAGGGGTGAGAATGTAGCTGGTTTACTTGGCGCTAGGAGCGTTGGCCATTGCTTGTGCGGCTTTGATGGTGAACTCATCGAGCTCTTTGGCCATCTTCAATGTGGCTTTGCGGTTTTGGCGAATGGCCAGTTCATTGGCCAAGATAGCCACGCCTGCAGTGCCAGCGATCACGCCAGTGGTGTAGACAGCGCCAACGATCAGGCGATTCATGAACAGTTCGGTATTGGACATTATTGACCTCGGATAAGATAGATGTGTTTTTGAAAGTTCTTACTGCGAACGAATGGGGGTGTTGTGTTAGGGACGGGCTTTCTTGCTGGCGTCGTAGGCGCGGTGGTAGGTCTCGCTCAAGGTCTTGTGAACATTGGCAAAGTCTTGCTCGATTGATTTGAGACGACGGTTTGCCAGATGGTCTTCCAATTTGCGAAGTCCGTATACACCGGCGGCCAGTGCTACACCAGTACCGACAAATGTACCCAAAGCCGATACGGCGATTTTAGTGTATTCGATATTAGCCATGATGATCTCCAATGATCAGAAATAAGTTTCGAGTAATAAAAGAGGATGTGATAAGAGCACTGTCTTTTATGTCTGCGCTCTTATCAGTACAGACAGCCATGTCAATTACTTCTTGACGGTAGCTTTCTTGAGCAAGGCGTCGTAGCCCAGATCTTTGACTTCTTGGACTTGCTCATTGACCTTCAGGTTCAGGTTCTGGCACTTGCGATACGACAGGTAACCGCCGATCAAACCAGTTGTCACTGCACCCACTGCGAAAGCCACTTGATTGGCACGGGAGTAGATATCGATGCTCATTTGGCCGATGCTCCTTTGTTCAATTCCAGGTTGATCTGATGTGCGATGCCTTTCTCGAAGGCTTCACGCACAGCGTTGTTGTGGTTGATGATGCGATTGCCCTTGCGAGAGATCGACAGATACAAAGCACCAGTGCCCACAATGCCCACTGCTGCACCCACTGCCAATGCTGGCAGGTTACTTGAATCGAATACCATGAGAGTATTCTCCTTGAGGTTTTACTGCTTGGTTGAAAGAAACTACTTGTTGCCAGCGGCTGCGGTCATCTTGTTCACCGCTTCGGTGAACTCCTTTTCCAGAACCTTATTGGTTTTGCGCTGACGCATGCGAATCGCTGCAATCTCTGCAGTGCGAATCGTAGCGCCAACGGCAACACCGATACCAAAGACAACAGCCACTTGTTTTGCTGTTACGCCGAACATAATGTTCTCCTTGAAATTTACTACAATAGAAACTACAGGTTAGCGGACAATAAAGCGAAGTAGATTAACGCTTATGTTATCCTATTCGCAACAAGGATATATATCTGAGATTTTATAGAATCCACTATTGACGGCATAAAGCCCCTTTCCAAAGAAAGGAGCCTTATGTTGGACTTAGTCTTTATGGCAAACGGGCACCTGACGAGTATTAGTGTATTCACTGATGCTGTAGGCCGGTTCACCAGGCAACGAGATCGTCTCAAAGCCTGTAATCACCCAGCCCTCTTGTTCAGAGAACTCTGGCAAGAAGGTATCGGGATCTTCAACCAAAGAGCCATAGAAGCGACTGATGATGGCTTTGCCGCAATAGCCCTTGGCTTGACGATAGATCTCTCCACCACCGATCACAAAGGTCTTACGGCCTTCGGATTCAATCTCCAGCGCTTCTTCGATAGTCTTGACAAAGATGAATGCGCCGTCACCTTGATCGTACTTTTCAGGCGTAGAGGTAACGACCACATTGATGCGATTGGCCAGTGGCTTGCCATTGAGTGATTCCCAGGTCTTACGACCCATCACCACAATGTGACCGAGCGTCGTATGTTTGAAGTGGTTCATCTCCGACTTACAATCCCAGGGTAAGGCATTGTCTTTGCCGATAGCATTGTTCTCATCGGTAGCAGCAATAGCGATGATTTCTTTCACGAATATATTCCTTGTAAATGATTCAATAAACTTTATAGGGAGTTATGCCCTATATTTTGATCAGACATGATCTTCCTGTTTATTATTTCTGAAGTCTGTGGCGAGCGAGCCTACAGTATCGGTAATCCGGTGAGCACTGACCCAAATCTCTTTATATGGATACTCCGATCTGGTAAGTAGACCCAGACACGTTGGAAAGGCATATGAGCCCAGGGGTTCGCCCCTGGGCATTATGCTGTCAACCATCTATTGACATCAAACGGGTCCTACATCTGTCTTGTCTATTTGTCTAACTACACTCTCTACCGATGAGCCGCAAAGCCCATGGTAGAGAGTGTAGGGGTTTGTCGTACTAGATCAACCAGACACTCTTAGAGTGCCAGCAGATCCATTTCTTCAACACTACCTTGACCGACCAAAGACTCCAGGCGAGTGCGATCGTGCGCTGCCCAGATATTGCCGTTGCCAGCATCGACTACCGGCATGGATCGAAAGCCATGCTGGAGCACGAAGTCTCGATGCGCTTCGTTACCGGGAGCACGAACATCGATCTCGTTAAAGGACAAGCCTTTGGATTTGAGAAAGTTCTTGGTCATGTCACATTGAGGACAATTAGCACGGGAGTAGACAGTAATAGACATAGATGGTTGTCATTTAAAAGAGGTTACAGAAGATCCAGATCGAGATCGACTGCGGAGTCGTCACGACTGATCACGTTGATTTTGTATTGGTTGCCGTCTTCTTCCTGGGGAGAGGCTTGAACCAGGCTGATGTTGATCCACTCAGCCATGAAGGGCAGGGGATTCTCAGTCAGGGTTTCAAAGTCAACCAGGTCAGCCAGACTGAACTTGCGAACCAGATCAGTAGCACTGAAGCGTGCCCAGGCAAACGAGGTCTCACGAGTGATACCAGGGATACGACGACCGTCGCGGAAGGTGAAGTCAGCCCAAGCTTGTTCACTGGCGACAACTTCATTGAGCACTGCTGCCATCTGTTTGCGAATCGATGGCAAGGCGATCTGACCGCGCTCACTGGCCAGTTCGTGACCCAGTACGTAGGTATGGGTAGGAATGTGGTTCTCGAACTCGTCTTGGCAGATCTTCTGCACAGCGTCACCGATGGCACCGAACACACCAGTATCAACAATGGCAAACGTCATCGAGAACGAAGTCATGAACTGAACGCGTTCCATGACCAGCAACGTAAACAGGAACAACAGGCACTGGTTGTACAGTGCTTGGTCGTTGGGGATCAGGCCGTCTTCGTAGGCATTGATCATACGGCGTGTATCCTCGTATACCTTGGTAACGGTATCGAGACGCTCGTAGGTCTCTTTGATGCTCAGGGCGTACTTGAGCACTTCTTTGCTACGCTCACCGAACGAGTGGTGAATGATGGCCGAGTAGGTAGCGGCATGCAAGTTCTCGTTATCAGCAATACGAATGTACTGGCGACGTGCGGCACTGTTGGTGATGACCACCGACAAGATGCGAGGAATAATGCCTGCGGCAACCGTATCTGTTTCCCACTGATAGGCCAGGTTCTCGAGCATGGCATGGTGGATACCATACTCCACACGCTCAAAATCAACTTGGCAATCTTCGAAAGGAAACTCGGTTTCAACCCAGTCCAAGGAACGCAAGTTTTCAAACAGCGTATTGAGACGAGGGTGATGGTTGTGGATCGAATCGAACACCCCGCCCTGCTGACCCAGGACGATAGCGGTAGATTCATAGTCCGTCTTGTTGCTGTTGAACACGGCACGAGGCAAGGCGGAAGGTTGTACTTGAGTAGTAGACATGTGCTTCACTGTAGAGAAAGAAAGGAATGGATGCCAGGGCACACATGCCCTGGCTCTATGCTGCACTTTAGCTAATTAGACGTCACAACAATCGTTGATCTCACGACCTGTGTTGTCGTAAGTCACGCCGTCCTTAGAACTAAAGCCCCCTGTGGTCTGGACACCGACCAGTACAGTGTCATCTTGCAACTCAGCGCCTGAGGCGGTGTTGCTGTTGTAATAGTAACGTGCTTTGATGCCGTATTGAACGCGCCAGAGCAAGTTATTGATCATCTCCGAACTTGGGATCTGTTCACCTTCACCCACACGGCGATACTGGTCAAAGCTGATGCCTTGGTCTGTAAACTTCTGATAGATCGCACATTGCTTGATTTGCTGCTGTACGGTCGCATCCCAGGCCGAATGGTATTCGTACTCGGGATCATCACCGTGGGGCACAGCAAAGCGAATGGATGTGCCACCGTCTGTTTTGATCATGACCAGGTCACGCATCTCGTAGTAGCTGTTCAATGCAGCCAGTGGCTTGCTCGAGCTCTCACCGGGCATGTACGCAATCAAGGTACTGTGTGCCAGGCCGCCCAACTCACGCATCTGCTCGCGCAGTGGTTCGAAGTCGTACTTGGAGACAAAGTCCTGGATCTTGTTGACAGCTGGACGTACGTCGTCCTGAGGCAACCAACCGTATTTCCACTTGGTCTTGTGCGCCCAAGGTGCTACGCCACGTTCTTTAGCGATCATGAGCGAGGCTTTGATCATGAAGTACAGATGACGCTCTGCGATCTCGTGGGCCATCTGATAGCCTTCTGGACTGTGTGGCGCAACCTTGGCACGGGCCAGGACTGTGGATACACCCATCAGACCGACACCAGCGGACATACGCTGACGAGCGGTGTAGCGCACGTGCGTCAGATCGTATTCGGCATTGAGAATGGCGTAGTCGATCGATTTGAGTGCATGATAGCAAGCACGCAGGTACTGTTCGTCAGTCATGGGTACCGATACGTTGATCGAACCGAGCGAGCACAGTGCGATCTCGCCTTGACCGTGATCTTCTTCTTGGAACAAGTAAGGAAAGGTGTCCTTGTACGGCTTGGTTGGCAGTGCGATCTCGGTACACAGGTTCGACTGACGGATGTACTGATCGTACTCCTCGCCAATAATGAACGGCGTATTGCGGTTCATCTCGTGCACGTTTACCTCGTACGTAGTACCCGTTTCCGTAGCCTCAGCGGCTGCGAAGTTCAAATAGAAGTCACGCGCATTAACGTAGGTCTTTTCAAACGAGTCATCCGCTTCCAGACGCTTGTATTCTTCAATGAACACATTGATATCTGGATCGTACATGGCAGCAGCCAGCTTAGGAGCTGACTTGGGGGTGAACAAGAACATGGGTTCGTTCTTTTGCACCTTGATCGCAAACCAAGGGTTGTACAGCATGGCCATGTGCATGTCACGGTTTTGAAGCTTGTGAGGCGTCATGGGGTTGCGCTGCTTGATCATTACCGGCGCTTGTGGATGGTAGGCATTGATAAAGCCAGTTACCGCACCAGAGCGACCCGCCTGCTTAGAGCTGACAGAGATAGCTGATGCACCGCGATGATAGCCAAAGGTGCCTTCGTGCAAGATGGCGCCATTGCGAATAGGATCACCCAGCTGACGCAGCTCATACTGCAGACCAATACCCGCACTGAATGTGGTCATCACATCGACAGCATGGTTAGCAGCTTGGATGGATTTGCGCTTGTCGTCAGCGGTAATCACGCAGCAAGACGCATAGCCGTGCAAGCTTGTGCCGTAGTTGATGTAAAAGGGACTAGGCTGACCCAAGATGGCGCTGGACAAAATGCCGTAGGACTCGACCACCAGGTCCATGCGGTTTTCTTTCTCGTGCTCCAAATAGACCATGGCCAGGCGCATGATAGCGTACTGCATGGTCTCGAATTCTTGACCTGTCTTGCGGTTACGCAAGCAATACTTGGAACGGGTGTAGTCCAGCGAGTAGTGGGGCTTTTCGTAATCGAGCTTGTGGTTGAGCGTTTGATTGAGCTGCTCGTATTCTTGATCAGAGTACGAGAGCTTGCGCATCAGACCGGCTTGTTGCAAATTGGTGTGTACTTGTTTAAGAGTGGGGTACTCCACTGTACCGAAAACTTCCTTGGCCCAGACGGGTGCGTAAATACGACCGGCCATCAGGTAATGGGACCAGGACTTGCCGTCGAGCGATTTGGCGATCAGGGCAGCATTGAGCTCAGCGGTGGTGGCTTCTTCTTTGTCGATCGAAGCGACTGCGCTTTGTACAATGTCAACCCAGTTCACACGACCATTGAGCTTTTGGGCAGCCCATTCGCCGATGCGCATGACTTTCCACAGCAAGAATTCTTCTTTACGGCCGTCACGTTTGACTAGGGTTTTCAACATCATTGTTCGTTACCTGTACAGTAAGGAGGCTTCAATAGGTAAGGCAAATACACACTTACGTAGAAGCATTTTTGGTTAATCAAGATAGGAAATCTGTATTCCTGGGAGGAGGGTAATAATGGGTTTTTTGGAGATGTTCTTTGGGTCCATAGTACTACTCTCGGGTGTAAAAAATAGTACTCTTCTCTCCCCGGTTGCATACTATCTTGGGATGAATTTAGAACGAAATTGGAATCGCTTTATACTACTTAGCAAAACCTATTTTCGGTCCTTGACGGCATAAATGGCAGGATTAAACCCTGCCGTAATTATGCCTTTAAACGCTTACAGAGCCCCTGGGAAGGGCCAAAGAATGTTTTCCAAGTACAGACCTGGCTCGAGGATTTCGATCTTTGTCACCAGGCCAGAATCGTCTCGGAAATCTTCCACTCGAGGACCGAAGACATCGTACAAAACACCCATGTGTTCGACCTTGGGTTCTTTGTGTCCCTGAGCTCGCCAACGATCAGAATATTCGTCCCGAAGTGCTTTGGTCGGATAGATCATGGTAAAGGGGACCTGGCGTTCAATGAGTCGATCTCGAACGTAATCACTGCTGCCGATAAGGATGTGGGTGACTTCACCTGGATTAGCATACAGGGCATCGAAGTCTTTCATGAGGATCTGCAATGCCTTGAGTTTGAGGCTACCCTCTTCTTTCAGATCCTTAGCGCGTCGTACGTACTCAGAATCATCGGCGTCGAGCTCACGCACATAACCACGACGTTTAGTCAGCCAGGTCTTACCGACCCCTGGAAACGTCATAACGACCATTGGCTTAGAGCCTGGCGCCAAGCCCTGTTGTGGTTGAGAATGTTCCATCGCTTGTTTGTTCTCCGGTAGATTGTGCTAAGAAGGTCTCTACAATGTCCTCGACAGTCAAGTGATCGTAATCGAGCATACCAGCAATGTTGATGCCTGTGCGTTCGATCAAATCGTCAAGAAAGACTTGTTCAAAGCCTGGATTCATGAAGTAGGGACCTAGGTCATAGTCTTTAGTGACTTTGCGAGGATCAAAGTTGTAATTTGACTCCAGATGCTCTTTGATCAGTTCATGGATCTGGGAGAAGGTAAAAATAGGGGCAGGGATCATGATTGACGATATCCTGTCAGAAGCTTGTTATACCAGATCAAGGCATCGGTGTGTTCATCGTTGATGATACGATGATTGTTGGCAATAAACAAAAGATGATAACCCACGAACACCATAAAAAACGAATCGAACACAATCTCATTTTCAGGGACATTCATTCGTTTGCTAAAGTAGGTCAGAAGTGCCATGTTCAATTGCGTTTCCGTGCAATTGTCCCAGTGGGCTCGTAGACGCTCTTTATAGACCTCGTACATGCTTTTGTCTGTGATGTACGAGCGAGCGTGGGTTCGGCTCTGTGAGAAGCAATAGCCTGAGTATTCCGAATAGACCATGTGATAGAGCATCAGGTCAAACAAGGTATAGCGGCAAGAGACGGGATCGACTAGAACTTGATCGAGTCTATCTGTTCGATAAGCCAGTTTATACAGAGCGCTTAGACTGGGGATATAGTTAGGCTTACGAGAATTGAACTTGAGGATCTCTTGGAGCTTGCCTCTGCTCAGGAGTGTCTCCTTTACGACGTTGACTACTGGTAGTGTGAGCAGTCTCTCACCGAGACCGGAGTCATTGTCTGAATACTCAAGTATCTCCATGAATGCGTCCTTAGCTCGAACGGGGAGCATCTCATGCAAACAGCGATTGTAGAGTAGGGTTTTCTTTTTCTCAGATCGAAACTTGGCAAAGAATCGATTGATGTGATAGGAAAGACTCATAATGAATCCAAAAAAAAAAAGTAGAGGGATGATTCCGATGCTAGAGCATAAAGCCCTGGCATCGGTTTTTACACATCCCTCTAATTAGAGCTTATTGCTGATCGGTTTCCACCAAAGCAGTCAGATCATCGACAAAGCGCTGAAAGTCCTTGTCGTCACTGCACAGATGCAGTTTAAACTTGGACTTGTCAATGATCATCTCCTCGAACATGGAGGCGAACAGCTTTTTGGAATCGTCGTGCTGAGTCATGACAATGATCGAGCCCGAGTTACCGGCCGCTTGCGCATTCAAGAACAGCTGCTGGGTACGAACGTCCCAGGTATGGCGACCATAGTCATCACAATGGATGATGAAGATCGAATACAGGTACAGTTCCGAGACCCGCATGAGAGAGCCGTCGTCAAAGGACAGTGGCACTGGCATCAGACGGATAGGGAAGTTGTTTGCCACGTCCTCATCACTAAAGATGGTGTCGCTAAACAACACTTCACCTGAGAACACAGGCACGACCGATGAACGGGAATCCATAAAGACTTCCAGATCATCGAACACAGACTGCAGATCGACTGTAGGATCGTCAAAGCGCTCGCGCAGCTTTCCCATCATAACCGACAAGTCCTTGGCAGGTACGAAGATCTCGTTACCCAAGCCAATAGTGGGAGGGGCGTTCTTGATACAGCGATTCATTTCGAACTCGATCTTATCGAGATCTTCAATACGCAGGCGTTCAAAGTCTTCGTGACCGAGAACGAACATGAGCTCGTCCATAAAGAGCACAGGGGATTGAATCGCCTCGACAGTGCGGATGAGTGTGAATACATCCAGCTCTTCGGTTTCGCGATAGTTAGCAACTGACATTAAAATTCTCCGTAAATAACAGTAGTGAGAGAGCATCTCAAGTTGGTGATATATACCTGAGATTAGTTCTGCTCGTAGAGCAATTTTGCCAGCCTAAGGAAGTCGGGGTCTTCCATGCTGTTCTTGGTGGGATGCACGATATGGGTGCCGTCCTGGAATGTGGACATGTTCATGTACCATGGCTCATCATCGAACACATTGATACACTGACCTGCCTTACACTGGACAATGACGTAACCCTTTTCAACGAGGCGCTCGATAGCCATCTCTACATGTTCCTGATACATGCTCGCGGTACTCTGGGCTTGAGCCAGTGCACCAGTTGCTCCCAATACAGACAAAATGATGTTGAGTGCAAATTTCTTCATGATCGTATATGATCCTAAAAACAAGAAGATAAATTAAAAGAGAAAAGAAGTTTTGAGCATGATGGGCATAAAAGCTAGGGAAATCATCCCCTAGCTGTATTCTGTTTCGCTATGAACTACTCGGAGATGTCCGGTGAGTAGTAGGTATGGATACTGTAGTTGTGCTTTCGATCCAGATAGATCCCTAGTGCACAACTGGCGCCAAACAGCGCTGTGACCAGCACCATCATAAGAACAATGATCACTGAGTAGTGGTCAGAGCTCCCAATATTAAACAGCCAATGTAGCATGTCACAATGCTCCCCTGGTTTATTGGAATACCTCTAGCTAGTCAGACGTTTCGCCTACGCGTTGGGTCGGTCAAAGATGAATAGGTAGGTAGATCAGCTTCTAATCGACCTACACTATACACTATTGGTGTTAACTATTACTCCAAGCTACTTCACCTGTGTTCTGGGCAAGAGCGACGGGTTGTAGTGTCTGGAGCATCCGGTGACCGTCTTGGACCAGGCGCATTTGTGTGCGCAATGCTTCGATATCAAAATCAGCATGCACTTCTACCCACACGTCAGGCATGCGGTCGTCAGTTTGAATAGTGTGCACGAAGTTGTAGCCCGCTTTATTCAAAAGCGCAAAAAGAGCTCGCACATCATGTCCGAACTCTGCACGAAACGAAAACACATTAATTTGTTCATTTGACATTTTCATGTCTTCCTATTTAAAGAAGGGGTTTAGTACCATGTCCACAACACAACCGAGCCTGATCGATGTTAATGATTGGTTCAATCGCTCTGTTAAACAGATCGACGAGACACAAACGCCAGAACTGTCCAATGAGACAGGGGACTACTGGCAAACACCGGCTGAGACAATCATGCATCTGCGTGGGGACTGTGAAGACTACGCCATCGCCAAAATGTACACGTTGATTGAATACGGGTACGATGCCTCGCGCTGGCAGATTCATGCTGTCCGTCTGAACGGTGATCTACATGGTCAACCTGGCAAAACGATCAACCATGCCTTCTTGGTCGATACCAAGTATGGTTGGGTACTTGATAACTTGGTCAGCGAGATCGTGACCTTGGAAGCACGTGCCGATGTCGTTGAGACCTACGCGATCATCAGTCCCAACGAATCTAATACGTACAAGCAATGGAACGACATGCTCTTTCGTCGTAATCCAGTTCTGGACTCAGAACTTATTCGATCGATCTTTGGCTAGGTCGATACTTCTGAATATCGACCACATTGTTCGGTCGAGCAGTATCAGGTGGGTGAGCATATTGCTCAATATCCATCTGATACTGCATAAGGGCTTTATGCCGTAAATACTCCACTTCCTGACGCTGCTGCTCGCGCATTCGATTTGCAAACCACAGGACAATGTGCAGTATCACGACCACACCGATAATGATAGCCAAACTGATGAGTAAGACTCCCTTGCCGCCTTCGCTCATCAGTCACTTCCACAAGAGAATGAACTTCCACTGTCAGAGCTCGAAGACGAGCAATCCGAACCGCTACTCATCATTCCAGCCCCCACATAGAGCACTGTATTATCAGTGGTGGTATTTGTATTGGTATCAGTAGTAGACCGATTACGAGACGCTGTAGAGGACGAATGCTTCTTTGTCTTGCTTGGCTCTGGGGTCTCACTGGCCAACTTGTGAAGCAATTGTGTTTGGCCTTTGATAACAGCCTCACGTCGCTCTCGAGCTTTAGCGATGAGATAGCGCTCTCGCTCCGTGGCCTCAGCTACTTGCTTGGCAATGCGTCGATCACGCAGTCCTTTAATCACGACAAGTAAACAAAACGCCATCAGAACAAATACACCGTAGTGATTGATGAAATCACGAACTGACATAACTGACTCCTTTATTCGTATTTATAAATGGTTGACATCCCGCCAGCACTGTTAGCACCGTGGGGCTTGGCCTGCTTTCCAAATGCGATCGCCACTGAGCGTTTGTCCGAGGTCAAGACTGGACGATCAAAGGAGACGCCTCGAATAGGACGCTCTCCCATGGTGTTTCTTACTGCGCTATGCTCATAGACCTGGAAAGAGCGATAGTCCAGTTCAACAGGACTTGCCTGGATGAAATCATGGATCTCCTGTTCAAGACTGACATTGAACGATTTGAACGGACCGGTACATGGGATTCCAATCACGATGGCCGAACTGGTTTGATCTGCCTTCGAATCGTCGCCGATGTGGTGAATAGCCGCCAGCAGGCTATTGTTAAAAGCGATCACGTAAAAGAGCAGGCGAAGGCTAGAGTGAAACTGTTCGCTTGCTTCTTTGATTGGGTAACCTGCCAGCAGACTCAACGGCTTTTCATCGGGTTTGAAGTCTATAGAAAAACGATAGCCATTCTTACTGATCTTCGTACCCAATGCTTCACTGGCCACAGTCAGCTGCTCGTCAGTGATGCCGCGCAGCAGCATTACCTCTGTTTCCAGTGCAGTGATCTTACCTTCGCCGTCTCGACTGACAGAGAAGACCGATTTCCCAGCACTCGATAGGGTAGCGATATCGCTATACCGCAATGTACTCAGGCGCTCATTTGGGTGAAGTAAAAGATAGCTAGCCACACCCGATAGAAACTTGGTGATAAGCTTGACTGCTTCAGGTTCCTCGCGCAAGCGCTTGATCTGGGCACGAGTGATAAGTTGATTAAAAAGCACTACTTGGTTCCTTATTGAAAAAGCTAGCAGCTAATCGAAATAGCATTGAGTGAAAGGATTCTTGAGGGCGTTTGAATCCTTGGAGCTTGTCGCTGAGTAACAACTTCGTACTTTCCTTATAGAAGTCGCCAAGGCTTAACTTCGATCGACGAGACCATAGATCAAACAACGGATCCATGACCTGTCTTACGACCCACTTTGCTGGTTCTTCCCAGATCACCCGCTTAGTTTGTCCGTCCTGTTCGATGTCACGGATATTAATCGTTCCAAGAATGAGTTTCTCTGGTTTACCCGATACGGACAACTGCATCAAGTGTTTAAACGCTTTAGCCTGCTGGCCAGTACAACTATGTACGATGTATTCATAGGTAGGATAGCGTACGTAGCTGACAGGATGAATGGGAGCCCAAGAATGTCCGTTCGCATCGAATAACGGAACAAACGTATGATGTTTTTGCAGGGAGCGACTTGTGTAGAAGTAGTACCTCTGGCTATTGAACCTGTAGTCCTGACCAAAGGCACGAAAGGGATCGATAAGAATCGACCAAAGGCCGGAATACAAATACGGGGTCATGACCTTAGCCCAAGTAAGCTTGCCGGCAATAAAATCAATCAAGGTACGAACTGACTGACCCATCATACCTGCTTGTAGCTCGGTACCACGAAAGTACTTAGGACGGCGCTTGAAAGGGCAATCAGAAGGCAATGCTGTCCAACCATATTCGTTGATAAGTAAGTCCATGATTATTCCTTTAGTTAATTTAAGAAGGGATTGAAGGTGTGATAGCCATCTGTCTGGACCGGAATCATTTTCAATTCGAAAGCATCCATACGACCAGCTACAGCTGTGTAGTAATGGGCACGTTTTCGCAAATCACGCTCAGCGGGTGGATCACCTGCAGGTCCAACAACAGTCGGGTAGTAGGTCACAAAGCCCTCTAGACTGTCTACCATGGATTTGTAGTTACGAAACAGTGAGGAGCGCTGGGCTGTTGTGCAAATAGCCAGATTGCAATTGTAGTTGACATGTGGATCAATCTGAGGCGTCTTACTGGCTTGATTGACGTGCTCTAGAGCGATGGACCACATGTAAGCCTTTTCCAAGTGGGCTGGAAAAGGATTGTTAAATGAATTCAGGTCAGGGAATCTCTCTTTCCAAATATCGGAAAAGACTTTAGCCATGTCGTACTTGTCCAGACCCTTGTGCGTAGCCAGCTTTTCAATGATGGCCTCAGTATGATTTTCAACTATCCAGCTGTTAGTATCGGAAGCAGTGATGCGAGAGGTTCGCAATGCCTTGGTCATCAACAAAATCGCAATTCGATACACTAAATAATAAAAACCTTGCCCGTATTTGGAATGTCTGGGCATCGCTTGCGTGACGTGAAAGCTATCCCAACCAAATATGGTATCGTCCTCACCTGGAATCTGCTTGATCAAGTACATACCGTCAAGACCGTAATGAGTGCTGTAAACCACTAGACCCGTAGTGGTAAAGGCAAGGCTTGGCAGTACATCAGTTGATCCACCTACTGTGCGCATATCGAGTACTGGCAAAATGTGATAGTCCAAACAATGGATCTGACCCATCATCAGGCGATCTTTGAGCAGATAGCCATAGCTGTAGCTCTTGATGAGATATGTCAGTAGGTCAAGGAGCGGCTTTCCCACATTGTCAAAGGCGGTAACCTTACTTTGGTATTTAGCAAAGTAAATATTGCCCGGTGTGGCGATAGGGCGAATACCGCCATCTTTCGCTAATAAGAAATCCATCTGTAATCTCCAAAGTTAAGTCTTCTGATACAGTATCTTGGTTGTGGGGGTTTTATTACAATAAAAAATTTGACGGCATAAAGCCCGGAAAAGGATTTCTCCCTCCGGGCTTTATGTTTCTCTTAACACGCTCGACCTAACTCAGTACGCAATGCCCCATACGCTGTACATCCCATCCGGGTAACTGCAAGGACTAGTGCCGTCTGATAATAAATTAAGAAGAGCTACGGTGCGCTAGCACAGGCTCGTGTCTGAATACCCTCACCCCCGAGCTGAACAGCTTGTCCCTATGGACTACTGTGGTTAGCAGGGTCTGTTGTGTCGACAATCGAGTTGACGTATGACTTGTTAAGACAGTGGTCAATGACTTATGGCTTTATGCCGTAAGTGTTGTTCGACACGTCAGCGAGCTGCGATCTTGCATGTCCTTGACCAGACCGACGCGTTGTCGATCTGCGCTAGGACGCATATCAGAGCCCACTCGCAACATGATGTCCGACAAGAATGCAGAGGCGGTTGCTTTGATTTTGATCAAAGCGGCTTCTACAGTTTGCGGAACATCCAACACTGTCTTGACCGATGCAACAAGCATCAATACAGGAGCAATGAAGTATTTGGCGAGTAAGCCAGCTGCTGCAGCGCCGATGAGGGCAACGCGGTGCTTGACCATGTTGAATTCTCCATCGGGTTACAGAAAAGGCGAAATGAACTATGAAGTCAGAGTAAAGTTAACCGTTCTTAGGCGTGGGCCTTCATGGGGAGTCTCCTTTGGCAGGTTAATAGGTGAATTGTTGAATGGCATTCCAGTTGCATAGTACTAATGCTTGCGTAGATAATAATTTCTTACTACATTACGCTTGGAATGATGTAATTGGCTTGTGCACGCTCGATCAAACGATCCAGTGTGTAGTCTGCATCGATAAATTGACCATTGTGTCGCAGCACCAAGCGGTTCTCGAGCAGATGGCCGTTGTGTGAACCAAATTCTCGAGCAATGGACAGTCCCTTCAATGGACGACGCTCGCCGGCTTTGAGTTGCACGATGCGATCAGTTGTGCGTCCCAAGATAGCGAACTGGGAGTTGTAGAGCTCACGAGAGCGCTTGGCCGAACGAGCCGACTGCATCTGATCGATATACTCAGCCAGTTCAAATGAGTTTCGAACCTGATGATATCCACCGAACTTGTCAGTCAAGCTGGTTTCAAGTGTCGTGGTATCGAGCACGTCCTGGATCAGATAGCGATGTTTGTTCGCCCATGGACTGACATCCTTTTCAAACGTCACATATTGGACCTGGATGTCTTCACCCCGAATCTTTGCTCGGAAGCGATGCTCTGCCAGATAGACGATCACTTGAGCAGGTAGAACTTCAGGTGTGGCCACAGCACTAAGTTCAGCAGGTTCTGGCGTGAAGTACTCGGTGTCTTGATCACCAGCGTCTTCCTGTACTTGAGCCATTGGTACGATGGTGGGTAATGGTACAGAGACCCGTGGGGCTGATGTCGACCGCATAACTGGCTGTTGCTCTTGTGTAGCTTGAGTGACTACTACGGGATTAGGACTGGATGTTGGTTTGTAGTTTGGTTTACCACCAACCAAACGAGCCAGAGCAATGTCCGTTGCTTGACTGACAAGATTGTGACGCAGGTCCTTTAGTGAGAACACCAATTGATCAGCCAGTACTTCAGCCAAAGCACCTGTCAGCTCCTTTTCCACGTACTCAACCACATTGGCTTGGACTTCCTCGAGCATGCTAGGCATCTCTTGGGCCACGTAGTCGTGCAATTCACCAGGAGAGGTGGTCAGTACCTCTTCTTCATCGAGTTTGGGATCATCACCTTGGAGCTCGGGTTGCTCGGATTCAGGCTGAGCAGACTCGATCAAGTCCTTTTGAATTTCAGCAGCAGGCTCTGGACTTGGTCCAGGCTCTGAGCTGAATTCAGGCTGTGCCCATACGTTCAAGTACTCGCGCTCAGCAGAACCTTCTCTATGCTCGTTGAGCATCTGCATAGACTCAGCGAGCTTGCCTTTGAACCATTGGTCAGGATCAGCTGACTCAGATGCTTCTGAGGACTCTGGCTCGATTGCCGGTGTTTGTTCTGGAGCAGGTTCTTCTGGTTCAGGTTCTGGGTCAGGCTCTGGAGTCTTTTGAGCCACTACCGGCGTACCATCAGACAACTTCAGTCGCTTGACATCGCCACCTGCATTGGCATACCACTGTTTGAGCACGTCAAGCTCATCGCCATCAATACGCACCAGCAAGTTAGATGGACCGACGATACGAATGTGTTGATCCTGATCGAACACTTCGTCTTGTGCAGCACGAAGCAGGGCGCTGATCGATTGGGAAGGATCTTGCATAGCCAGTTCAGCAAACGTTTCTGTGAACTGTTTCTTTTGTTCATTGGTCCAGATGCGAGACATGATACTTTCCTTGTTTCTATTTGGTTTTACAAATGGAAATTAAAATGGGGTTTGGTTGAGCCATATTCAAGATAGTGATATATAGCTCAGATTTGCTATGCAACAATAGCAGCAATCATTGAGATGGGAATAACCGCAAAGAACCAGCGAGTTGTTCTGCTTGGCACCATACGCATTCCCATCTGTGGGGTCATTGTCAATGCCAGAAAGAAACTGGCAATCGGAGCGAGGGCATGATTTCTAATCTCAGAGGGCAGTAAAAAGTCTGAGACTGATGCACCTACCGATGAGGCAAGTATACAAAACAAGATAGCCAGCACTAGGTGCCGAGCCGATGCTGTCTCCCACAGAAAGCGGGACAGAAAGAAATCATAGAAAATCATGCAAGGGATCAGCATACACACTGATACCAAAACGAACGAGAGTGCGTTAACCATGATGGAGGCAAAAAATAAAAAGAGGGCTAAAGGCAGATGCCTTACATAACACTTGGGTCAAGGCTGTAATTAAATACAACTACAGCCTTGACCCAGAATGTTAACTGACGATTACATTGGTCGGTTCAAACAAAGAGATCGACAACTCATGCTTCTTGATCAGCCCATAGTGTTGACGCACCATGTGACCGATACGATGGGAAGGACGCAAGTCAGCCAGGTAGATCATATCTGGCTTGGACTTGGTATAGTCAACCACGCGATGGAACCAGCCCAGACTGCGTTGCGTTTGTTCGGAGTCGAGCAACTTGGGAATCCAGATAGCCGACATGTAAGACTGATTGTCCTTATCAGTCACATTGCACATATGTACGTCGTGCAAGTGACGATAGCGTTCAAAGTCACCAGAAGAGAGCGTAATGGCCGCTACCATCGAAGACAGGCTATTTGCTGTGTCTTCAAATGACTGGGTGGCTTCTAGACGAAGCGATTGATTCATCTTCTCCCAGTTCTCTTCAAAGGCCGTATTCAATTCCGTGAACCGCTTACGGGCCTGAAAGATGGCACTGAGAATTTCTGTTTCTTTTTCCAGGTTTACCGGCACGCCGTGTTCGAGAACAATGGCACCTTTAAAGTGCTTGTTCAGCTGCTGGACCATTTCTTCAGACAGGCCGTCTTTGTACTTGCCGTCCTTGCAAGCTTCGTTGTTGATGACAAGTGCGTTGGCAGTGTGATTGATGTAGAGTAACTTCATGATTAATTTTCCGATTTTGTAAAGTAGTGTTTGGTAGTTGTGTCGATGGCAGGTCGCTCAAAGCCTTGATACATCGCCCAAGGCGCTACCTTCTCGTTGATAGTCCAAGCCAAGACCTGATAGACGACACTGGTCAAGCGAGCCAGAACAACATCAATCCAGCGATAGGGATCATTTCGCCACAGGCGATTGATATCGTCTAACGGACCGGACATTTGTCGAACGGTAGTCAGTGTGTAGTTACTGACATTTTCGATCTTCTTGCTGTGTTCGGGCTTGCGCAGCAAAACAAGTCGATCGCCTATTAGACGAGCCGACTTTAACGTAGGACGAACCATCAGATCGAACGTAGTGATTCGATCTATGTTTTCTGGATCGCTTTCACGATACTTGTTCAGTCCTTCTTCCAGTGCATTGATGTACGCTGGAATACCAACTTCCAGCTTATTCAGAAAGTCAGTAACAAAGCGCTCATCGCGCTCGACAGACAAGAGGGCCTTTTCCTGAGTCATTGTAATTGAACTCCGTTACTTGCGTTTGCTACGATTGATTTTGTGGAGCCATTCCATCACCATTTGGATCAAGGAATGGATGCGACTGTAGATCGTACCGATCCAAGTCTCAAAGTAAGTCCCTACACCGTTAGGACCGTTAACGGACATCCCAATCAAACGACGCTTGAGTTTGTCGATTGAGAAGTTATCAGTCGTCTCCAGAATTCGCTCAGCTGCGTTGCTGACGTAGAGTGAATCTAGATCAGCGGTATCGTGACGAACGATTGGAATGAGAACGGTATTGGTGTTGATGACCATTTCTTCGCAATGCGTCATGATCCGTGCAACTAAGCCCATGCTGTCAATACTGGACTGGACATAAGAGCCGTAGTTCGTGCCGATGTAGTTCTTGGCATCGCGCATGTTGGTAAGACAATCGTTCAGAGCTTGCGTTGTCTGTTCAAGAATGTCTTTGGGCTTTTTGGACATGATACAGTTTCCTTAAGGTTTAGCGTATAGTGAATGGATTTCTCTGAGACGCAGATCGTGCTGACGTATACGTGCATTTAGAATACTGAGTTCATCGAGGTGATTCTCTAATCGAACAAGATTTTTCAAAGAACTGATAACGCGTGCAACTGTACTAGCTGCAACGGAGTTATCAGACTTCTCATTGCCATTGAGCTCTTTTAGCCTTGCTCTGATTCGATCAATATCAGCTACGATCTGCTCGATTTCATTGAGATGGATCTGCATTGTTGAAAGCGGCTCGATCCCTTCGATGGGGTTTTCTTCGCTGTAGCTTGAAATCATTTCGATTCCACCACAGAACGATAAGTAGCTGGATCGAACATCTCGGTTGATTCATGGCCCTTTTCAATTGCCAGAGCAAGTTTGTAGTAGTCAACCAAGCCTTCGGTCAGAAGATCGTGTTCGGTGTCGTATTTCTTGTAACGATAGCCGTGGCTCTCGCCTTCGTAAAGGTAAACCAGTTCGAAATCATCGCGATTAGCGATGCGGCGTAGCATCAGATACTGACCCAGGCCGAATGGATGAGACAGTTGTTTTTGCAGATTCCAGATATGCTTGTAGGCTTTGGAAGCAACGATGAAGGCTGTCGAGTTCTCAATGCGAGTAATTTCTGTTGCAGACATGATAGTTAAATCCTGATTAGTAAAGCATTAAAAGAATGTTGAATAGTCATGCTATTCGAGACAGTGATATATATCTGAAATTAAATAAACTGCAAACAAAAAAAAAAAAAGCATACCGGCTAGGGAAATACCCCTAGCCGTTTTATGCTGTCGCTTATGCTACTAGACGCGCTTTTTCCACCTGTTGGTTATTAGCCGTCAGAACAAGCTCTTGTTGGAGCAGGCCAGCCTGACCCAATTGCTCCAGCTTATCTTTCTCACGGTAGTAAGCCTGACTGACCAAGGACAAGAACTTACCCAGGTCTTCAGGCTCCTTAGAGAACGAACCACTCAAGATACTCATTGGAACAGGTCCGATCTCATTGATCAACGAATGATCGAACTCGCCGTAGCGACGAGTGATAAAGTCGATCATCTCCTCTCGCTGAGTAAAACCAACATACAACACCAACGTGAAACGAGAATCGCGATAGACAGCCGGATCGATCTTCTCTAGATGGTTGGTTGTAAAGATAGTCACCTGGCTCAAATTCGAGTCCGTACCTTCGAGCACGTTGAGAAGATCTTCCAATCCTTCATTGCCCGTGATGTGAGGACGGTCATTGTCCTCGTCTTCTTGGCGATTCATGTAGGCTCTATTATTATCGAACTCCTCAACGAGCGTGATGCCCGTGCTCTTACATTCAGTTGCTGTCTCCCTGATCGTGCGAGCGATGTTCCATAGTGGAGAACGATAAAGGGAGCGATGCATCTGTTTAGCAATGGCCTTTGCCAGCGAGCTCTTACCTGTTCCTGGAGGACCGTAGAGCAGGATGTTGAGCTTGTGATCGAGCTTGTTCTTCTCGTACCATTCCTTTTTCGTCTCGAACTTATCAATGGCTCTCAGTAGCTGATCGGTAAAGTCAGCGGGTAAGGACAAGTCACTTAGTGATAGTAAATTCAAAGGACTGCCCATTGCCCAGTTATTGTGCATGTCTTTATAATAATTCATTGGGACATTTTTCTTAGACGAAGCAAAGGCTCTTACTAGCTCGTCTAGTGCTTTTTCGGACCGACCAATCGTCGTGACTGATAGAATCGTAACAACTCGCCCGTTAGAAGCTTTATCCTCAAGGCGTTTACTGGCAAGCCAAAAGAACCGGCCTTTATACCAAAACGAGTTCTTACCTGATGGGGTCAGAAAGCTCTCGCCGTCTTGAAATTGCAAACGAAACAAGTTGTGATTCAAAAAGCCCTTGGTTGTCTGTTCTTTCTGAAACTTGGTGAACCTGCCGTAGTTCGAAGCAAAGTCAGCGTAGTCATCAACAATGTCCATAGTGACGGTAAATCGACGCAGCAAGAATGTTTTGATCTTACCGGGTAGTTGGATCAGCAAAGAACGAATGAGCCAGCTTACCGCGCCCAGTAGAAAAAGCGAGATAACCGGCTTCATCACCGGGTCGTTCATGGACAGCTCAGAGACCAGTCCAAAGAAGAACGCGGAGGCGGTATCGTACAGACCGTAAATATACTGTTGTGTTGAAGTGAGCATAGTTAGTCTTTCTAATACAAAATTGTTGTTAAACAAGGGGAGGGGTTTGTCCCCTTGTTAGAGGATGATTATTGAATCAGATCGGAGAACAAATACCAAACGATCCACGCATAGACGAGATAGTGAGCCAACTGATCCAAACCGATCGCAATCCAGAAACTGGTTTTGTTCGGTGTAAGGTTCATTTTCTTGCCTATGTTCATTTTGGTGTAATCGATCGCGTAATGCGTGACCCCGTCAACAAGGACAAGAGCCAAGACGTGATCGAGCATCGCACTGCCTAATGCATTGTCACCATAGGCTAGACTGGCTACCAGACCGCTGGCAATGAGCACCATAAAGAACGTACCAAGCATGTGGGAAATGGCATGTGCATAGCCACCGGGCTTGTTCAGGCTTCCCTTTTCTTCGACCATTGTTCTGGTTTGCAAAACAAAGTCAATAACAAAGTGCTTAACAAACAACAGCACAAAGGTAATGATGCTAATTTCAAATACGGTTTTCATGTGGGACTCGCCTTTAGTTGCCTTTTGAAGGCTTTGTCTGGATCAGATGCTTGTAGGGCTTTCGCATCTTGGGCGTATACAGGAATGTCATGAATTCAAAACTCTCGAGCGGACCTTGCTTTTGGCCGCTAGCGAATTTGAAAGGAATCCTGCCTGGCTTGATCTGAATATCTTTCAGGCTTTTATCTGTAATGCTGTCTGTCATGGGACTGTCCTTATTAACGGTTAATAATGTTGGAGAAACGACGAACGTCGTAGATAAACAGCGAACGAAGACCGGGTAGAATCGAGTCTATAGACTCAATTGCAGTCAGACGACGCTGAAGATACAGATAGTCCTGTAGTCCGTGCTCAGCCAATGGGTCATGAAGATGTTCCTCATCCTCGAGCGGCACATTACCAAGAAACACATTAATGATTTCCTTGGCAAGAATAATCTCCTCCCTGCTTGCTTCTTTGAGAAGACGCTCTTTAGCACGTGCAATACATTGTTCGCTTGTTGTGCCGACAGTTTTTGGAAATAGCCAATGGCTTTCTCGCCCTTGAAACGGAGCGATAACTTGTAATGGATTTTTCGCCGGTTTAAAACCCTCTTCGATTAGCGTGATACAAATATCGAACAAGAATTCATTAACCAGTCTTTCGTCACCAGTTTCTCTAGTCGCGAATTCTACAGAAGGTAGGTGTTCAATCCAATTCATGATCGAAGTCCCAGGGATATCATGTAGTGAATGCAAAAATCCTCGCTGATCACGCCCGTTAGCTCTGATCAACATGGTTGGCAAGAATCCATAAAATCCCCTATCTCGAACAGCATGCGCTGCTAGTAGATTGAACTGGGGATGGCTTACTTTCATTTTGTCGTGCAACTTCTCACGCAGTAGCCCATCAAACTCGGATAAAACAACAATTGTTTCTTTTCTTGCACTGGACTCAGGCGACACCTTATAAAGTGTACGTAGGGTACGAACCATACGGAAGACGAAATCCAAGACAGTAATGGAACTGATGTAAAGCGAGTACGACTTGCCTGACGAATTGGCAGTTATGTTGTTAGAATAGCCTTGTGAGAACTTCAAATAGTCTTGTGCTTGAATGCCTAGTTCGGCTAAGGTCGGCATGTGAAATTCGAAAAACATGCTAACCTGGGTGTTAAGTACCGTGGTGTCTGAGTTGAATTCTTCAAGGGAGCTGAAAATCGAATACGTCTGTCCCCGACGAATCGCAGCTGCGTCTGCTGATGATAAGATTTCTGGAATCTCTACTGCGGGAAACTTCTCAATGTTACTGAGCATGATAGACCTCATTAAAAAGAATAAAAAACAGATCTACTAAAATAGATCCTGAGCGTAAATGGAAACAACAGCATAAACGCCCTCCCTGACGTGGGAGGGCTTATGCCGCTTATCTACTTGAAAGATGAAAGGCCGTAGCCCAATACCAACGCATGGCAGCACGATAGCGAGCTTCCTTAGCTTTGCTATCAATGCCTTCTACTTCGAGTCGATAGACCATACACATGACAAAGCAATCACTGAACTCAGAACCAGTCAAAGGAAATCGCAAGATATCACTGACGTGTTTGCGACCAGCAATACTTCGAACACCTGATAGGTGAGCGATACGGCTATAGGCTTTAGTAGCCATGGTGTTGTACGCTGTTCGTGGGTGCTCTGGCTTGAGCTTGCAGTAGGAGCGTTCAAAGTAGTACAGGAACAGCTCAGCCATCGTTGGAGCGCCTGTTGTAGGGTCAGGGGTATCTTGCCTACGATAGAAGTCCAAACGACAGTACAGAGGCTCTAGATCGATCTTCTCATCGAGTGGATCGAATCGAAGTGCTTTCTCCAACTCTTCCTGACTGATGGGGAAACGATCCAATGCATCCAAGATAGGAAGTAGTGCAAAGCGAGCCACATTCTTCTCTAATGACTCTTTCATCTCCACATCATGGCCGAGCTGAACTAAAAGCCGTGTCATTGCCTTTTGAACAAGATCAGGCAACGTCTTTACAACCTCGACACTGTGCCTGTTCCAGCCTTTCTCTTTCGGCGCCAGAAGACGAGAAATCTTAATTAAAAATCGGATCATCTCTTTCTCACTCTTCAAGACCGTCGATCAGTTTGAACCTGGGTACGACAGTGACATATTCCAAGATACGATGGTCACCCAAAACAGCATCAGAGACAATCTCGCCTGTCTTGGTGATAATGACCAGATTTAGAAAGCGAATCAATGCCATACGCCGAGCTTGATTTTGATACTTGACAAACTCAATGGTCAAATAGACTTCAATTCGTTCGAAATCCTCGATAAAGGAATTGCGCACAAAGGCAACAGTATCCTCATCGAAGATCTTGTCACCACGAATGACGAGCTGATCACCATTGAGCGAGCCTGCTAGCTCTCGCTCATGACCAGGTTTAAGATAGCTACGAAGCAGCTGCTTGCCTTTGACCAGCGATACCTCACTGACGCTATCAGAGAGCTTCAGATGCAATGTATCAGGTAAAGACAGTGCGTACCTCAAATGTTCTTTGAACGTCTGTCTGAGGGCCTGTGAGTCGTTCATGAATAAATTTCCTATGTTATCACTTTAAATCGGGGTTTAGCACTAAAAGTAAAAGTGAGCTTTTTCAAATGACGAAGATCGGGACCCATGTAGAGTTTTCCATCATGGCCTATCATGGACATGGTGTAATAGTAGAACTCCACATCAGTCAGGTCCGTAAAATCATTCTCACAGACCTTTATCGTGCAAATGATCTTAATCGATTCGAATTCGACCAGTGCGTCCTGAATAAACTCGGAGTCAGTGCGCTCAGCTATAACTGGAAAGGCGATCACCGGATCGCCGTCGACCATGGAGTGAGATTGTTTAGCCTGGGGAATGAAAGTTGCTAACTCGTTGACCGCATGCTTAACATCTACTGTTACCTTGCCACCGATGATAAATTCAAATGTATCGGGAGCCTGTCGCAGTAGCTGCACAATCTCTAGCAGAGGTTTCATTCTTACACCTTATTGAGTTTAGTGTCAGTGACAATACCGTACGGCATAAATGCCGATGTGTGTTCAGGCAAAATTACCAAAGCACGCTGCATGGTCAGTGAGACACCTGCCTTACGAGCATTATTCTCAGGATGAGGGGTATTATGCGCATCCCAGCTCAAGTCACTTGGCATGGCTCGACTATAGAGTAACAACTCAGTGTCCATGTCACGAAAATCACCATCCATGCGTGTGATCTCTTCAGCGTACTTCTTAAAGACATCAAGATGAGCACGAATGAACGAAGGGGTGTAGCTAGGAAAGATTTCCAGACACTCGATCAGAATCTGGGACAAGGAGTGAGCTTGCGTCGATGTAAACCAGACAAGATGATAGTTATCTCCCATCTCACTGCAATGGGATGTGTCTTCAGTTGGTTCTGGCACCTTCTCTTCAAAGACAGGCAGTCCTTTAGGGATAAACCCATGGACTTCATTGCCTGCTGAATCCTGCACGGATGCTACCGACAGTTTGATCTGTTCGTACTTCAGACCTGTGTCAGCGTCTATCACTGGCAGGCGTGAGAGTTCGAGCAACACTGTCAGTCCGCCATTGTTGACCAAGAGCTCCCGGTATTGATCATGTATGTAGATATTGTTCCAGACCTGAGTGACAATGAAGTTGCCGTACTGATTAACAATAACAGGAATGGCATCGGCGTTGTCACGAAACACCGTATCGACACCAGTCTCATCGAGCAGTTTGTGTTTTTTCAACACATGCAGCAGAACAGGCCCCAGTGGCATGGCGAGCTCGAGTAACATCGTTGACTGCAGTGTAGAGCGATTGACCGCGCTTGCGATCTTGTAGGCGATAGGTTGGGTCATTTGGTCTCCGTTGTAAAAGGGATTGGGTTGACTTGTCCGAAGATAGATTGAAAGAAAGGCAGTCTATGGCGACTGAATTCAACTCCACGGACTCCGTCATCTTTAATCGGATCAATACGCTGATCTGGTATTAGCTCTAAAACAACACTAGAGCCGCCAGAGGTCATGTCTGCGATTTTAACCAAGAACAACATTCCGTAGTTATCCTCCCCAGTACCAACTGTAGCAGCAAAGGTAACAACATCATCCTGAACCAGTCGCTCACCGATGGGATTGGCCGTTGTCATGAAAGTACGAACAGCTTGTTTACCAGGCGTAAAGTCCATGATGATCAAACCTGTCTGCGTCTCGACATGAAACGTATCCGGTAGACCGTTAATGGCTTCTAACAATAGACTAGAACTCATGGTCTCACTTCTCAAATACAAATGGTTTAGGAAAGGCTGTGAATGTCACGCCTTGTTTAAAAGGCAGGTCCTTTCGATTGACATTGATAAAGGAGTGCTGACCTGGTGTACCGAACACAATCAATGCATCTGGAACCAGTTCAATAGTGACCTTTCCGTCCTCAGGCTGCTCGTCAGTCAGACGTGCGTAGTAATAGACGGAATTCGAGCCGACTTCAAAGAGCTTTCTGGCTACAGACTCAGACAGCTGATCTGCCTCTAGTTCACTTTGGACAACACCGCCCGTCAAGACATGCAGTACAAGACCGATGCAAATTCGACCTTTCATAAAAGCGGTAGTCAGCACGCCTTCTTCAAGCGAGTCACGTATGCCGCGCTTGGCAGTTGCACACTCCATCATAACCAGCCCATCCTCGACTCGATGAGCGAAATGATCAGGCAATGCATTGATTGCTTGCAGTAATTTCATATCTTCAATCATCTCCCTACTCCTTGTAAATCAATTTAAAAAAATAAAGGCAGACACATACTCACATGAATCTGCCTGCCAAATTTAACTTTACCTCTACAGACCCTCGCTCACGTACGTGAGCATGCCAGGACGAACCTTAAAGACGTAAGGCTCCACCTCTGGCATGTTCTCTGGTGAAAAGTCCATCTCAGTGCCAATCTGTGTTGTTTTGCTTGTGCTAAAGACAACTGTCCTTACCACCCCGGTGAGTTCGTTGACAACAGGCCAATGAATCGACACAATGGCCAGAGCAGACACTTTCATTGCCTGATCCAATAGCTCACGGATACGAACAGATGTCGTTCCCTTGTCCTGGACTTCCAGATAGGTATTAGCACCACAGTTGATCCAATCTAAGATCTCAGGATCCAAATGTGTTTGCAGATCAGCGAGCATCTGCTTGCCACGTACCGTACTAAAGACAATGTCTCCATCACTGGCTTTAACGACAATGGTATTGTCAAGCTCTAAGAAGCACCGATTGTCGTGTCTAAGTTGTACTCCCCTAATCTCTTTAGTCCTCTCAGACACATGGGGGTCAGTGTTCTTGAGTAGACCATTTTCAAGTGTCTTGACAGAAGTGCCTACCTGTTGTTCCACGAGCTGTATAACAGCATGATCGATCTCATGCTTTAGTAGTGCAATCAGATCCAGATGCTCTCGCTCAATACGAGAGTCAATGTTAGCACTGTCACTACTGATCGTCCAAGCAGGATAACGCCGATTAGGATCATTCTCATGGCGAAGGTAACGTAAGTTGATACTGACACCATGCTTGGTAATACCACTGCGTACAAATGCCTGCATTGCTCGATCAAAGATGGACAAATACTGCTTGCCTTGTTCAGTAACCGCTACAGACAAGTAAAGTGCTCTGGCCTTGTATATTCCTCGATGTCCCTGGCAACTACTGACAGACACGACACCAGGCAGCTTATTGATCGCAGTGACAAGCTCTATCATGTTCGGATCGATCTGCAATTGACTTGTACCTTGTTTGATTTCCTGATACCGAGCTTTCAGAATCTCAAAATCTTCTACGCTAACGATTCCGATGTTCATCTCTATTTCCTTTCAATTAAAATTTTAACGGCATAAAGCCAGAGCTCTGAGGCTCTGGCAGTGTCCTTGACTTGTCCCCCTCTTCTCTAGTCCCGATAGCTTTGTCCAGAGCTCTGTGGTGAGCTCTGTCCTGGTCTGTCTGTCTTTGAATTGATACAGCTCGCTATTCGCATTGCTGTATGTCTCTATCCCCTATCGCCATAATAAAGACAGCTTCGCTGTCTGGAGAGAGTGTCTGGAGATGTCTTCAAGTACTAGAGAGGGTGGAGGTTGGAGATGGAGGGACTCCCCCTGTCCAGCCGTCCCGAGTAGGAGCAGCTGGCCATGGGTAGCTAGACGGTTGTATCTAGCCATACTATTACTATCGCTCTAAGTAAAAAATTATTTAACTATCAATTCATCGAACAGAACATCATACCCAACCCGAGTATGACCGACTCCCATCTGATAGACTTCGTACTGACTGATCCCAGTCTTTGCATCAAAGCCTCTGAATCGAGATACGGCATTCTCCTCAGTCAAACCCAACAACCAAATTGCTTTGAAGTAAACAGATGCTTCCAATGCATTGACAGCTGCTGTACCAAACCAGACAAGCACATCAGCTAGGAACTCGACAAAGTACATGTTGTCCTCGTCGGTCGTGACAACGAATGCATCTTCTTCGTTGAACTTACCAGACAGGCACGCAATCACATTCAGACTACTGCCATCGGCTGTACGAATGACCAGCTGAAAGCGACCATGTTCCTTATTGTAGATCTCACCAGCCTCACATTGGTTATCGACCAGATCCAGACTCTTAGCGATCGAGTCAAATTCACTGGCAAGTTTAATAACGGGCATAACTACCTCAATTAAAAGTTAATTAGAACTACGACTATCAAGACAGTGATATATAGTTCAAACAAACTACAGCACTAGCTCCACCTATCCCAGACAGGATAAGTAGAGCCAGTACCAATAGTCCCTTTAGAACGGATCGTTAAAGCCCTGACGATCCTTAGCAGCTACCATAGCCTGGTAGGTAAGCATCTCAGAGCGAGCCTGATTGATCAGACCATCACGAATCTCTTTAGGTAGCAAATGCGTCATGGAGATCAGAACCACCATCCAGAAGTAATTGATGTCACGCAAGACTACACGACCCCGGTAAGCGGCTACCGTACTTTGTCCTGATGCCAGATCTTTGTCCATGGTAAGAGAGCGAAGCGTGCCTCGCATAGGACCTGTCTTTAACAAGGTGTCATTCTGATAGGTGGTTTCAGCACCTAGTGGGTTCTGTATCTTCGGAGGAACATAACCACCCATTGCAGGTCGTTGGGCTACATGTAAGGAGACCAGAAAACCTTCGATAAGAGCGCAGGCTTCCAACCAACGATCTCGTGCATGTCGATCCCCAGCCACGCCCAGTGACTGACTATGAATCTCGAGCAAGTTCAGACTAAAGTGAAAGTCTGTGACCGAGAACATCAAACGCTGAAGCATGGGGTAGTCGAGCTTTGCATTAACCGGCGAGATACTGAGTGAGCGAAACACAGGCAGATAGAACTGGCTCCACATCACCCGATGGTGTTTGTTCGTACCTAGGTCCAGATTGACCAAGCAAGACTCATAGGGGGCTTGGACATCGTAGACAAAGACCGTGTTGATCTTGTCAGTGGTTTTGTCCAGATAGACAACGACATTGAATCGAGAAGCAATGGTTGTGCTCACTGCACACTTTTCATTCTCACCTAATGGATAGTGATGATTGACCGTGTCGAGTGCTTGCAGTCCCATACTGCTGTACATCATCGTAGCCATGGGATTGTAATCTTCACCCCATTCTTGTTCAATACGCTCTTTAGTGATCTCCTCCGCAAGCTCATCGACTTGCTCAATGAACTCACCCAAGCCCTCTAGAGCCTGTGAGACGCTTTGAATTGTCCAATTGGTATCTTGGGCTAGACTGAAGCGCTCACGCCCTTCAGGCAGGTTTGGATAGAGCTGTACGTCCTCTGGACTCAGACCCGCAAACACACAATCGAACTGAGCAGCAACCAGTCCTTTGACCATGGGTTCGTTCCAGTGCGCCGTCTGACCTAGTCGCTCACCACTGACAATGCTGTCATAGCGCTCAAGTTCAATATCCGCGACGTTAATCGGAACAATGACTTGAGCGCCTTTGTACGTAACAACTGCAAACGCTGAATGCAGATGAGCACTGATTGGCGCCTGGTTAAACGTAATGAGTGGAGAGCCTATGCCCTTGCTGAATAACGAGAACGTTGAGTACTCAGGCCGAAGACTGGTATTAGCTAAGATGTGATTGCTCTCTCGCGCGACATGAGTGCGAGAGGGTTTAGAGACCAGCATGCTTTTAGCTTGCTCAACAACTTGTGCACCGAGCTCATTGCTGACTTCGTCAATGACCTCGACGGTATGTACGGGTTTACGTTTGGCTTTCTTTGCCATGTTAACTCCTAGTGTCCATAATGGTGTTTGATTTGAGAGTGTGGGTAATCCTTGGGTACAAAAGGCTTGTAGCCGTTGTCAAGCATCGCGATGTACTTTTCACGGCGAGCAACGACATCGGCTCGATTGAAGATGATGTCAGTTGTGGCAATGACTCGGAAAATGCTTTCCCAGTATTGAGCATAAGGGACACCACTAGTTCTGTGTCCGTGCCATACTTCTTTTGCCGACAGAGATACCTCTTCTTTTTGTGGATCAATTAACTCCACGTCCCTTAGAGCTGTGCGATTTGACATCATCACACGACCTTCAAAGCGATTGCCGCCGCCTTGACGAAATGCATCTTGATCGGGTTTATTTAACTGCGCATAGGGATGGATCGAATGAATCTCATTGATGTAGCCACTATCGTGTCCGCTATAGCGCAGGCCAATAGACTGCATTTCGATTTCAGTCATATACACGTTGACTTCGTTACTGCTATTGATTTCGAACGTTAAAGAAGGAACGAAGTCAAAAGGACAATAACTTACCACAACAAGAAAACGAATGAGTTTGTCCAAGTTTTTCGTATTGAAAAACAGATCCTTGTCGTTTGCAATGGCACGGAGCTGATCGAACAATGGCACGATGATGCCATGGAACAGAACCCGATGACCAACATCATCGTTGAGTAGCAATTGAGCGTTTGCCGAACCATTGATATTTCTGATATCAATGATCACGAAGTTGATGATGTTTCCAGAATCGACATTCATGATTGCTACTGGCACCAATGTCTCGATCGCTGTAAAGATAACCAATACTTCATTGTCTTGTGGTTTGAGCATTTTGCAAACGGAACGATATGCAATTGCCTCAAAGCTCTTTTCCTTGGACAGCGTCTGATTATCAGCAATAGCTTTAGTGCCGAGCAGCTTTTAAATGGTGTCGATTTTGAATCCAGGACTTTCACTGAGCAACTCAAAGCAGTGTTTGTCAGCTCCTGAACCATGGATGAACTTGCACTGCGGTATGAACTCTTTGAAATGCTTGTTGGCAAGTTCGTTATTACCGTAGAACTTAACGGCCATGACATAGGCAGCCGCTGAAGTGATTTTGTCTTCCGACCAATAAGGGTTTTGGTCGTATGGCTTTTGCACCTCGATGCGATCGGAGCTAAAACTACCGTACTCGCAATCACGATACGAGTTTTGCGAGTACTTCTCTTGAATATTAACAGCATAAAGTCGCCCTCTTACGAGAGCGATAACATGTCCGATTGCTTTACCTTTAGTGAAAGGATGATCGAGATAATAAGCTGTTGCTTTTTTCTCTTTATCAATGAGCTTGTAGTCGTAGTGATGGATTGGATAATGTTCGGTCTTGTTTCGTGTTTGCTCCAGAACAAGCCGGTCAACAAGGGAGCCTGGCTGCGTCTGCTCCTGTGTGTTTTCCATCGATGTTTTATCAACAATGATTTCCATAGCAGTCCTAAAGAAAAAAGAAAGGAGAGTCAAGTGTTACACCTAACTCTCCTAGTGGGGTTTAACAAAACAGACGGGAGAACTTCTCCCAGGTCTTATCGTACGCCTTTTCCATGAGTTGTACGTTATACGGATCAGGAATCTCGTTCTCACGATTAAAGTAAGGAACGACATCGTTCAGTTCCGGATCAAGCTCAATTACAGGCTTGGTAATGGAGTGAGGATTGTCTGATCCGAACTTCATGCGTTTATTACCTTCGATAAACACAGACTCCTGATCTTCTCGAATGATAAATTCAAGAAAAGCCTTACCGACAGCAAACAGATCGAATCGGACTTCAATTGCTCGTTTGCTTGTGCGGCTTTCAATACTGACAGCATTGACAAATGCAGCGCTTGGATAGGTACTGACCAGACGAACAGGTATGCTAGCGCCTTCTTCCAATGCATGGTGGTCGGCATTAAACAGCAAAGGCAGCAAAAGCGTACGTACCATGCTCATATGCAGCGGCGAGTCTCCACGCAACGCAATGGGCTCCCAAATGTGCATTCGATTCAGGTCAATATAGTGCATGGCTCGAATGACATTATCAGTACAGATAAGGACAAGCACTTGAGAGCTGGTCGGATTGGGTCCTTGGACCAGATAAAAGCTACAGTTCTCAGGGATGTGCCAGTTACGCTTGAGTGTCTTGATAAGCTCTTCTCCTGCTTCACTGACCATACTGATCCAAACTGGAATCAAGCCATCGGTCCCAAATCGCTTACCAGATACTTCAAAGCCCATCGACACTAGGTCGCTAGTCAATCCTGCGGCAGAGACACCTTGGTTCGAGAGTTCTTCTTGCATAGCAGCAAGCATCTCGGTCTGTCCTGAGAATAATTGAACGCTAGTGGTAAAGACAGGCCTGGCGCCTTCTTTAATAAAGAGCTTGCTTTGATGGTTAGCGACAAACTTAGCCAACTCATCTTCGATCAGTCCGTCGAGTTTGGTATTGGGCGACCGTACGAGTCCATCGACACTTTCGAATAGGATCTCGTAAATGTACTGATACGGTCCGACCTGAACCCAAGCATGTGCAGTTTCGCCGCCCTTGTGAAAGCGATTGTCAGACGATAAAGAGATAGTGAAGCCTTCGCCGACAACGATGGCCAAGGCTCGAGTGGTGTTAATTAGGACAAGTGCATCATTGACCCCAAAGTCTTTGAGATGCTCGACCAGTATAGGTCCAAGTTCCGGATCCCATTTAGGGACGTGGGTAGCGTGTTCTGTTGTTTCCATGATGTTTGTAAAAAGTCCTGGTATGGTTGAATTCGGTTAATGCTGTCATAGCCCCTGTTGGTAGGTATTTCTTATTCGTCTTATAGGCCATTGTCATACTAGGCCTGTACACGCGTATAGAAATACATTTATGTAATGCGTACAAGAATATGATGTATACCTGAGATCTGATAAGCTCAGATGGTATGATCTGGGAATTTTCCCAGCGTTAACATCAGTGAAGAGGTCTTTTAATGTCTCCTGCTTTATTCTCATTGATTGTCATGCGCATGATAGTGGCAGTGCCCGTCTATCTGTTCAAGGCAGTCTTGGTCGTAGCATTGAAGCTACTGACCTTTATTGTGGCTCCTTTTATTGCCTTGCCGCCGTTTGTGGTGATGCTCGAGGAAAACGCCACTACAGGCTATCCGAGTCAATTCCCTGGCAAGCCTCGTGCTTTCCTGGTACGTTGGTTGCGAGGCTTTCAAACGCATGATGATTGTCTGGATGCAATGTGGTATTCCGGTAAGTATCGTTATACGTGGCTAAAGCGTTTCGATCAAGATGACTTTGATACAAAATGGTACGTACGATACTTTTGTTATGTGGCCTGGCTTTGGCGCAATCCTGCTTACAAGTTTGCTGACATGCTTGGCTGGCGAAATAAGGATTACAAGATCCTAGCCAGTCGCGACGAAGATGCTTTGTGGAAAACAGGTACGCCTAACTTTTCGTATTGGATTGTTCAAAACGATCGAGGCTCTATTGCCTTTCAGATCCAAGGACAGTTCTATTACTTCAAGGGCAAGCGCTGGTGTCTGGAATACGTATTGGGCTATGGCTTTACTCGCTTTGAGCCCGATGACAAGTGTATGGTTAACGTACGCTTGATTCCTTGGCGACGCTACCCTAAATAAGCAGCATAAAGCCCTCCCTTTTAGGGAGGGCCGCTATGCCGTTGCTTGCTTTAAACGTCTTGGGTATTGGTATCTGGGAAGTATCGCCCATCTCCCCAGATAATCCGGACACAACCCAATGTAGTGGCAATATTTGTCCCGCCACCGTAGATATGTAGTCGTTCGGTTTCTGGGGGAGCCGAACCTGTAGCACCCCAATAATTCCGAGCCCCTGCTGGATAAGAACCGCCCATACCACCTGCTCCGTTCGTACCTTGTCCGTAAGGATAAGTGCCACCACCAAATCCAATACGGTTTTGACCATCTACACGCCCGACATTCCCACCGCCACCACCGCCGCCACTGCCAGAGCTCGCTAAACCAGAGCTGGCGCCGGCTCCTCCGTTTCCAGAATATCCTCCGGCCCCACCATTACCCGCACCGGCTGGGGTGGAACCGCCATTCCCGCCTCCGTCGTTAATAGAAGAAGCATTCTTACCACCAAGTCCACCAGTTCTTGAGTTAGTTGGGGTTCCTTTAGCAATGATAAGATCGGTGCCCTGTCGTCGAAGAACGGAGTCAACGTCTAGAACAACAGTTAGTACTTCACCTGGAGTGACAGGGATATTATTGCGCCAACTAAGACCAGCACCGGCATTTCCTCGTCCGGCACCAATCGCTACAACGCATATTAGCTCAACGTCTTCTGGAACAGTAAAAGACCTTTCGGTTGTCTGGTAATCAAACAAAACTTGACCAGCGATACGCTTTTCTTTTCGAGTATCCATCATCATTTCTAACATGTCTAATACTCACTTAAACGTCTTTGGTTCGCGTACTTGGGAAAGCACGTCCTGCTCCCCAGATGATGCGAACGCAGCCATTACCAAGACTACCGCCTCCGTAGGTAGCACCACGTGCAACACCGTCACTAGAGCCTTGTCCGCCGTAGTAAATAGTAGTAGGCGATGGGTAGGAGCCACCGATACCACCTTCACCGTTGGGTCCTTGGCCATAGGGAAGTACACCACCCCCAAAACCAAGACTAGTAGCACCACCTGCAATCTTACCGGTACTACCACCACCGCCACCGCCTCCCGCTCCATCTCCGCCTCTACCGCCCATAGAGGCAGCGCCACCGGGACCAGTGTAGCCACCTGCACCGCCGCCTGGTCCATTAGACAGACCTGCGCCACCATTGCCACCACCGTCGTTAATAGGGTCGGCATCCTTACCGCCCTTGCCACCAGGGATAACAGTTGAGTTAGCGGTACCGTAAGCAATAGCCAGCTTGGTAGTGCCACGACGCAGTTCTGACGTATTGCCGATGATAGCGGTCAGCGTCTCGCCAGGAGTGACAGAGATATTGTTACGCCAACTAAGACCGCCGCCGCCCTTACCCTTACCTTGGCCGATACAAACCACGCAAATCGAACTGACTCCGTCAGGTACAATAAAGTCGTGAGTGCCTGTCGTAAAGAGTTCTTGTCCTGCGAGCTTATCGCCGATGAGCTCGCCCATGAGCATCTCTAACATAGTTCTTCCTTTTTTATTTGATTCGGCGTTCAGAGCCGAGTACATAAACCTTCAGCGCCCGAGCCATGGCTCCGATCTCGTAGTACGCTGTATTAGCGCAAACCATGATTTCGTAGCACAAATCAAAGTGGCCGCCAGCCGCTTCTCGGATCATGTGTGCACTGGCTGGGTCTGTATTGTCGCGCTGGTTGTTAAACAGTTCGGCCGACTTGTCCATTGCTGTTAGTAAGGCCCCACCACGTACAGTCAGATCCTGGAGATCTTCAAGTAAGCGCTGGCTCTTGATGCATTGATCAATTAACGCAACAAGCTCGCCTTTGTCTGCTCCGCGTATGCCGGTGTTGACCAAGGCATGCATCTTCTTGTCATCGGTCATGTGGATGAGCTTAGGTACAGCCAGGCCGTTACTGTCGCCCAAAACCAGATACATGAATCCGACCATTTGCTCACTGGACTTAAAGGCGCGATTGCGTCCGTAGATCTTGCCGTTGAGGATACGACCGAAAGCGCCCGTATCGATCGACTTGGAGACTTCTTCGACTTGCTTGCGAATACGTTGATAAGGTGCACTCTTGCCAAAGGTCTGGGAGATAGCGATCAGTCGATTCGAGCATGATTCGAGCATCGCTTGCATGATCTCGTAGTTTTGCAAAGCCACGCCTTGGTCGCGCAAGATCATTTTGTGATCGATCATGGAAGTGCCTGAGGGAGCAGCAACCAAAGACATGCGTGCGTCTTTACCGACTGTCATGTTCCAGGCGTCTTTATCATAGATACCTGGCATGGCCTGAATACGGGCCTTTGCTTCTTTTAGCCACTTATAGGTGTCCATCACCTGGACCTGGGTCACATCAGAGGTGGCGAATTTGCTCTGGCCCGAGCGGTCTCCAAACCAGTTGGAGATATTGGTGAAGATACCCTCATTAGAAGGCTCCAGACCGTGTTGTACGTACGTAGGTTTCATGGGTCAATCCCGATCTATTTAATGGAAATGCACGCCTGTGCGCTCACACGATTGAGCCAAAAAAAGAAAGGCACTAACTCTAGCTACCCAGAACCCCGCTTAGGGATTCCAGATAGCTAGAGAATATCAGTACTTAGAACTCAGCGAAGTCGCGAGCGTATTTACTGTAGAATTGATTGAGGAACCAACACGTCTGACGGCTAGGCAGCGTCACCGTCTTGCCAGCGAGCATGGCTCCGATAGCCAGATCCATGAACTCTTCCAGACGACCTTCATAGTCCAAGATACCGCGAGGATCAGGGTCTACCCAGAACAGTTTTGTACCACCGGTATCGCTACCGACCTTTTGCTTGAGGGTGTACAGGCTTTGACGATGTTGCCCAAAATAAACACTGCGAGTCTTTTTCGCAGTATCATCAAAGAAGGTCTGGACGTTGGTCTCGATGATGTTGGTCAGATAGCTACAATGGTTGTTCATCTCCTCGAACACACCTTCTGCAGCAATTGCCAGTCGATTCATGAAACTGCCTTTCATGCCATCAACAGAACGAATGACTGGTCTGCCCAATACTCGAACGGGCTCGCACAGTGCTGACGAGAGTTCCGCATGTTCGCTTGACTCATTGTTCTCGTAGAACAGTGGCGCAGCATTGCTAGCCAGTCGAAATGAGCGACCGGAGATATCGGTCTCGATCACTTTGGTCAGAATGGATAGGATTTGTTTTTGTGTGAAAGTATTGTACATGGGGTTTCCTAGGAAAAACATTAAAAGATTAAAATGAGTATCGCGTTTACTCAGACCAGTGATATATATCTGAAAATATCTAAACTGACAGCATAAGCCCTCCCCGAAGGGAGGGCGTGTATGCCGTTAATTTTTAGCGAACTGCGTATTCCCATAAGAAGGGATTGTCCGCTGTGTCCAGTTCGTTGGTCAGTACAAGGATACGACCCATGGCTGAAGTCATCGCACAGTCATATTTTTCGAATCGACTATTGGCCGGCGCCATGATATCGGATCTATACCAAAAAGGAAGACCGCCTTCACCATGGTCGTCTGCCTTTAAGAACTGAAAAGGAGTTGTATTAGTCCCTATTTTAGAAAGAATAGCCGAGTACTTGTAAGGGAACATAAACGGCTTTTCTGCACCTTCTTCAACACTAGGTCCGGCGATAAAGTGACCTTGTCCCAGAATGTAGAAGTGCGTATCAGTCGTCTCACGAAGAATGAAACTGTGCTCGGGATCAGGGACACGTCCGCCTGCTAGAAAAATAACTTCTTCATCGCCTGATACCGAAGCGGAAATACCTACTGTCCTATTTGGCATGCCCTCGACAGATTCCCAAAATCCTGTTTCGAAACGAGGGGCATCGCTGAATGTAAAGCGCTGACTAACATCACTCGTTGAGGAGATACGGTCAGGAATGCCTTGACCGCCAAATAAGTAAATAGTGTCTTTGAATCGAACTGCCCCAGCCTTATACATCGGGATAGGATTTGTAGCAACCTCATGGACATTGAAATGCTTGTCATCGGTTATCGTGCTAGCGACCACACTTGCCACATAGAGCTTATCAGAGAGCTTTTTGTAAAAGCCAGGCTCCAGACCGTTGACAATGACCACCTTGCCCTCAGACATAGCGATCAGGTTAGCCTCTGACGTCGCAATGGGTAATCCCTCTAACATCTCTACTCGCTCACCTGTTTCTAGGTCAATTCGAACCAACGAGGCCATTGACTCAAACGGCTCGGCAAACGTGTAGTCATTGTTGTACAAAACAAAGAGATATTTGCCGAAGGTAGATAGTACTGGCTTATAGACAGTATAAGGTAGTAAGTTCTCACGCTTGATCCAGAACGGATCAATACTTGCTGTCGGGTCTGTTAAA